>JADMIO010817109.1_pt1 | contig 87739 bp, 60 predicted proteins | sample 8958161 | NCBI WGS metagenome assembly JADMIO01 (sample SAMN16585339, study PRJNA669376) | soil metagenome | isolation source: Crop rotation soil | place: USA: Cullars Rotation, Alabama | collected 2011 | reverse complement strand
CGCGACAACTTGTCCACGTGGAATTCTAAGCTTAGGATCCCAATGTGCTGGAAAGACTCCTACGATTCGGCGCTGAGCATCAATGAAGACTTGACGGTGCTTCCCGGCACGACGACGCCACTTGTTCCGGGTACGACAATTCTGGTGAGCGACAACTTTCGCACGAAGAACGAGTTCGACGGTGCGGAACTTGGGCTCCAAGGACGAAAGAATCGACGCGGCTTATGGCTCGACGGCCTGGCAAGAGTTGCGCTCGGCCGCAACCGCCGCACCGCCTATATCGATGGTCAGACGGTAGCTACCGTTCCTGGCGGCGGCACCACAACATCGGCCGGCGGTTTGCTCACTTCGAGCGTGACAAACATCGGCACGTATCACGACACGGAGTTCGCGGTGATTCCCGAATTTCGCGTTGGCCTCGGCGCCAACATCAACCGCAACATCTCGGTGTGGGTGGGTTACAACGTGATCGTGTGGGCGAACGTATCCCGCGCCTCGGAAACGTTGCCGCCAGGGCTGCAAGTCGATCCGCGTAACTTGCCGCCGGTACAACTTGGTGGTGGCGACGATCCGGCATTCCCGGGGCTTGGCGGATCGCAACTGCTGGCCCACGGTATTGATGTGGGCGTGATGTGGCAGTGGTAACTGAAGCGGTCGCACAAAGGGCGGACATTCGTGTCCGCCCTTTTTTTGTTTATACGCGAGAACGGCGCTTCATGATCGCTGTACCGATCGCGCCAATGGCTAGCCCAGCGATGCCCGGTTCCGGCACGACTGGCGGCAGGGCCGGCGCCGACGCGAACAAATACCGCTTCGAAACGAAAGCGCTCGACAGGCCACGTTCGCCGAAGTTATAGAATTCGCCGCCCACATTCGCTGTCAGCACGATATCGGTGAAGAAGTTGTTGCCGGCCGTGCCTGCCGATGCAGCGGGAGGGATCGGCGTACTATTCCAGCTTTGCAAAATGCCGAGCGTGTCGAGGCCATCGACCATCTCTACGGGCTGCGTCTGCCGCAAAACGTAAGTGCCGGGATTTAGGTTTGGGAATAAGTAGCGGCCGTTTGCATCCGAGAGCGTGGTGCTTACTGGCGTTTCTACATTGCCGACTTTCGAGAACAGGCTGATCGTCACCTTATCGATGGCGTACTCGGGATTCGCTTGATTTGAGAACGCGATGATTCCGTCGTTATTGCGATCGATATATACGAACCCGCCCAACTGGCTCAGGCCAGGATTGGGCTGCGCGTAGGCGCAGGGAAGCGAAGCGAAAGCTCCAACTGTTACGGCAAGCAACGTCGTGGTAATCCACCACGACAAGCGGCGCAAGTTCATTGATATGGTTCCAACGGGGACTAATTGGTGCGGCCGTCATGGGGCGAGGCCGATTGATTGAGATCCGGAAGCGCCACTAGCTGTGGCACGCGGTCACCATTAGTTCCTGCCTGCTGTTGAAACCTGGAAAGATTGAGATTGAGGATTGCGCAAGGTCTTGCGGTTAGGCGTATCGTACCGCAGGGGCAAAGTTTCGCAAGGGTTTGGCGGTAAAATATTCGGATGCCGCAAAGTTTAGCGGCGAATCGCGGCCGGCTGAGCGAGGTGTGAGAAGGAGCAGACGGGCTCAGGCGCGGTTTCCGCAGCCAGCGATGTCATGGTCGCCCTGGTAAGATACTGGGAGAACTATTTCGCATGCTCCATACCGGGAACGGGAAAATGAATTTGGGTCGGTCGACGGTAATTCTTTTTGCCTGTTGTTATGCGGTTGCGTTTGCCGAGACAGCGAGCGCAGACGCGCCGAAGAAAATTGGCAGCCCTGCCCTGCCGAATGCCTACCAGCTGACCGAGAAAGTGATTTCCGGTGGTCAGCCGGATGGAGACGCGGCGTTCAAGGAGCTGCGGGACTTGGGTGTGAAGACGGTGATTAGCGTCGATGGCGCGAAGCCGGATGTGGAGCTAGCGAAGAAGTATGGGCTACGTTATGTCCATTTGCCGCACGGGTACGACGGGATTCCGGATCAGCGGTTACTGGAGTTAGCGAAGGCTGTGCACGATTTGCCGGGACTGATTTACATCCATTGTCATCATGGAAAGCATCGCAGCCCAGCGGCGGCAGCGGCGGCCTGTGTGGTCGCGGGATATTTGAGCAACGCTGAAGGGATGGCTGTGCTCGCGACGGCGGGGACAAGCAAGGGGTACCGCGGGCTGTTTCAATCGGTGCATGACGCTCGTCTCGTCAGCGAGAAAGCGCTCTCGGAAGTGAAGGTGGAGTATCGCGAGACCGTCCCTATTCCGCCGCTGGCGGATGCGATGACGGCGGTAGATCACACGTTCGATCATTTGAAAGTGGTGTCAGCCGGGGGTTGGAAGGTGACGAAGGAGCACGCCGACATCGATCCGCCGCACGAGGCGCTGCTGTTGCGCGAGCACTTCACGGAATTGCTGCGGACGGACGAAATTAAGAAGCGGCCGGCGGAATTTCAGCAGATGATGAAGCAGAATGAAGCAAGTGCGCAGCAGCTTGAAGATGCGTTGCGGGCGGGTAAGCCGGACGTGAAGAAAACGAACGCCATTTTTGAACGCGTGACGGCTGATTGCACGGCATGTCACCAGAAGTATCGCGATGTGCCGCTCAAGGAAAAGGCGGCCATTAAGTAGGCCGCCAAGCCGGGATGGCGGAATGCTGAGCCCACAACGGTGCTCAGGTGGCCAGTCCCAGCGCTTGGATCAAACGCATGAGCCAGTACGCGATCGCTGCGACGACGGGAATTGTCAGCAGCCAGGCCCAGGCCATGCGTTCGATGATGGTCCACTTCAGGGCGCTGAATCTTTTTGCGGCGCCGACGCCCATGATCGACGCGGAAATGTTGTGAGTTGTCGAAACCGGGATGCCATAGTGGGAAGCGAGGCCAATAACGATGGCTGAGCTGGTTTCGGCTGCGAATCCGTTAACGGGTTGAAGGCGAACCATTTTATGGCCGAGGGTTTTGATGATTCGCCAACCGCCACCGGCAGTACCGGCGGCCATCACGACGGCGCATGTAACTTTGATCCACCAGGCGATCTGTAGGCTGTGCCCCGCCTCGGCGGGCGCCACTTGCAGGAACGAGAGCCACTTGGGCAGGCGGTCGAGGCGCCCTTCTGCGGTGCCGGACGCGAGGGCGAGGGCGATGATGCCCATCGTTTTCTGCGCGTCGTTTGTGCCGTGCATGAAGCCCATGCTGACGGCACTGAGCAATTGCATCTTGCCGAAGACGGTGTTTACTGTGCGCGGTTTCCAATTACGAAGCACCGCGTAGAGTATGCCCATGACGATAAAGCCGAGCACAAAACCGGCCACGGGCGACGCGAACATGGGGATGACGACTTTCCACAGCAAACCTTTGCTGGGGTACCAGTGGTGCGGGTCGTGCTGCGACCAGATGACGACATGCCAGCTGCGCGCCGACGCGACGGCGGCGCCGACGAGGCCACCCACAAGTGCGTGACTGGAGCTGCTCGGTAGACCCGCGCGCCAAGTAATGAGGTTCCAGATAATCGCGCCGACGAGCGCGCAGATCAGCACTTCCTGGGAGGCGATCCGTGGGTCAACCAGTCCGGACGCGATCGTCGTGGCGACGGCGGTGCCACAGAGCGCGCCGATCAGGTTCGTGATGGCTGCCATCACCACGGCTTGCCTTGGAGTGAGGACGCGCGTGGCGACGACTGTGGCGATCGAGTTGGCGGTATCGTGAAAGCCGTTGATGTACTCAAAGGCGAGCGCCATCAGGACGACAAGAACAATCAGCGACATGGGTCGGACTCGTGCGTCAGGAGTTTTTGAGCACGATGTGCGAAATAGCGTTGCCGCAGTCGCGGCAACGATCGAGGGCCCGCTCCAGCAGGTCGTAGAGGTCGCGAGCCATGAGTGCTTGCACGGGCTCGAACTTGCCGCCGTAGATGTCGCGCAATAGATCTAGCATCACGTCGTCGCCTTCGGCTTCGATGCTTTGCAGGCGGTCGTTCATTTCTTTGACGGTCTCAAGTCGCGGATTCTTGCGGAGCAGGCGGACCATCTCGGAGAGCGTTTCAGTTGCCCGCTGCATCAGTTCGACTTGTCGCACGAATTTAATCTCGCCAAGCTTTTCAGGCGCCAGGTTGTATCGCTCGGCGAACTTTTCAATGACCTTGCAAATGCGGTACATCGAATAGGAGAGCGTCTCAATATCTTCGCGTTCGAGGCCCGTGACGAACGTGTTGACGAGCTCCTCGCTGATTTTTTCGGTGATGCGTTTGTCTTTGTCCCGAGCAAGGGCGAAGTCGTGCAGCGGGTGCGGGTGGGCGCCGTTTTTCAGCAAGTTGACCAACAGGCGGGTGAGGGCCTGCGTTTCGTCGGCACTGGCCTCCAGCAAGTCGAAAAACTTCGCGTCGTGACTGAAATATTTTTGAACGGAAAACATTGTTCGGGCCTGATGGAATTCCTCAATCGCGAGCCGACCAATCACGGCTACGCGATCAGCAAAGTGATCTTCGCCGAAACGATTCGCCGTCGCAAGGCGTTCGGAAATTGAAGCAAAGCAAAGTCGGAAAATGCGGATTAGTTTTCGAAATTTCGTGCTTTAACCGATATAAACCCTCGGCCGAGACGGGGGCTGCCTGATCCTTCGTTCGGCCTCGCATGATATGCTGGCCGATATTGGAGCGGATTAGCCAACGACCTCGCGCGGGATGGCAGGCGCAGAATCCGCCGAGAGCTTCTATGACGATTCGATAAACGCCGCCGCGCACGAAGAGCGCGCAGCTTTCGATGTAGACGGCGCGCATAGCGTACCTGAAAAGCGGCACTGCAAGTATGAACCACGGGGCGGCCTTGCCGATCGCGTTTTCCACAATGGCACCTACGTAATAGAAAGTGCTCGACATATCGCAGAGCACGATGGCGGCAGTGCGCCAGAAGGAGATGAACGTGAACATCGCGCTGCTGACGACAACAATTCACGCAGTGCGACCCGATGACTGACCAGCAGGCTGGCCACCCGACGCGACGGAATTCATAAATGCAACCTAGGACGACGCCCCTAAAGCGGTAATGGCGCTGGCGCTTGATGAATGAACGCGCGACTAACAATTCTTTGGTGAATTGATTAGAAGCGCAGCGCCTTCACGGCGCATCATTCAGGAGACCGGAAGTGCTTTTAAATCGGCTCGGGCAACGTGCTCGAGCAGGCCGACGGGGTTAGCTGACGGGCGAGAGCTTGAAAGTACTCCGACTCGCGACGGCGAGTCTGCGCCCCGGCATTTGCGAATGGCAAACGCGGTTGGTTCCCCCGCTCCCATGCCTGAAGGCCGGGGATTAGGCTACACGGTTACTCCAATAGAACGCCGCTCGAACTGCAATCAAGAGATGACAAACACGCGGCGAAAAGTGGCCCTATGTCGCGCTGCACCCTCGAATCCCAGGCAATCTACGAGTTGTTTGCGAGTTAAGTCAAACGCGGCGGCGGCTAAATGAACCGGTCGCAAGAAGGATCATCAACAGTGAAACCGTGGCGGGCTCTGGAATGACAATCGTGAAGGCCTGAATGCCTTGGTTGGTGCTCATCGCATACAGGATTTGTGAGTCAGGGGTTGGCCGCGATCCCCAGGCAACCTGGCCGACGCCGTTGCCGTTTGCCGTCAGGCTACCGCTCGTGTTGTTGCCGCTGGCCAGATAGATCGGAGCTGATGGGTCGGTTACGTCGTAAATGCTGACGTGAGAATCGCCGACGCTCTGTACTGCCAGGATCGGTATACCAGCGATTCGAGTGACACCTAACAGGCGGTCCGCAGTTGCGCCAGCGGGATCAGGAATTAATGGACTGTTGACAAGCGTCCCGGTCGAACCGGTGAACGTTGTATTGCGGTACAAAGAGCTACCGGCAGTGCCAAGGACGCGACCAGCATCCCAAAAGGTGATGCCAAGGCGGAAGTCGCCGGCGTTTGGTGGCGTGCCGGTGAATGCGATTGCGGTGGCGGAGCTGGCTGTTGGATCAATAATCGCATAGCTGTTGTTTCCCGCGACCGCAGGTGTGCTGTTATAGCCAGCTGCGATGCGCGTGCCGCTTCCTGACCCAGTGACTGCCAGGTCATCGCCAAGGCGGCTGGCAGCGAGCCCGCCGTCACCCGTGTAGGCAACCGAGGAAGCGCCGACTTCGGACGCCCATTTGTAAACTTTGAATGGAGTAGTCGTCGATTGCGTGGTGAGGTTTGCAACATAGATGGCTCCATCACTGCCGACGCCGGCGGCGCTCACGGCAAAGGTGCCGCCGGTAACGCCTGTCATATCTAAACCACCCACATCCGCAGCGGTATTTTCATTGAGAATGCGAACGGCGTTGCCACCGGTCCGGCTCACTAGATAGACGTGCCCGTTGCCGTACGCCAAACCGCGCTCGTTGTTCCCGGTGCCGAGAAAACTATATCCGCCTTCACCTGGAGCGAGCCAACCATCGGCGCCGCCGAAACCAACGAGCGGTGACATTGTGGCCGCTGAGGCGACCGAACTTGCGACGAGAATGCTTGCGCACGAGAGAATGAAACCAGTGATGTTGCGGCGCATTAGCGGACTCCCATGTCGGGACTAAAGGTGCAATGTTTATCGTGTTCCGGCCGCCCGATGTAAGGGGGGACGGAAACCACCTTGACGCTTCCGATTGTGGGACGAGGGGAATTGGATGTCAAGCAATTTCCAGCGGCAAGCAGAATAAATCCGGTTTGCAGGATTTGGGGTCCGGCCTTACGATGGATGCCGGCAAGTATTTTTGCATTCTTCTAAGGCGTGCGGGTAGGGTTAGCGGCGGCATCCCTTTTCCCGGGGCGTGGCGGCGCTCGGCAAGCATTTTGCGTTGGTAATTGGGCCACTTCGATTCGCTTTGGTATTCGACAGGGAGCAACTCCTAATGATTGATAGAGCGCGGGTTACGCAAGTTGTGCATTGGCGGGGAATATGTCTGGTCGCCATTGTGGGTTTCGTCGCGACGATTGGTATGGCGAGATCGGCAAATGCCGTGTTGCTCACACCACTTCTGGATTTCGGCGGTGGCGATGGGTGGCTCGCACCGGGCGACAATGACTTTCTGTTGGCGGCGAACAATGAGCGTGGGCTGGCGTACGCCAATGGCCACGTTTATTTCGCTACTCACGCCGCGAACTCTGCAGCCGTGCGAATTCTCGACTCGACAACGGGCGCTGATTTGGGTGGGCTAGATGTTACCGGAATCGCAGGCGGAACGTTTCTGGTGAATGGGATGGCAGTTGACGGTGACGGCGCTATCTACACGTCGAATCTTTCGCTAAATTCCACGACGTCGACATTCAAGGTGTATAAGTGGGCGACCGAAGCTTCTACGCCCGCTCTCGTGTATTCGGGCGATGCTGGATTGCCAGGCGTGCGAGTTGGCGACACGCTGGCGGCGACTGGCAGCGGTGCGAACGCGCGCGTGGCGGCCGGCTTCGGGTCAACGCCGAGTGTGGCCGGCAACAATAGCTATACCATCATCGATCCAACGGCCGGCACGGCAACGGCGATTGCGTTCGCAACCAATCCGCCGACTGCTGGTGACTTCCGCCTGGGACTGACATTCACGGATGCGACGCACGTGCTAGGAGCTCAAGCGAATTCGATTTATCGCTATACCAGCTTTTCGGGGTCGACCGGCACGTTGATCGGGAGCCCGACGATTCCAGATCCGCCGGGCGCAACGGCCGACCGATTGCTGGCATACACGACCGTGGCAGGCACGCCGATTTTGGCAGTGCAAAGCGTCGGCGATGCGCATGTGAGTGTTTACAACGTGTCGGACCCCGCGGCTCCGGTATATCTGGCAAGCGGTCGCAATGTAAGCGGGTTGCTCACACCCAACGGCAATGGCAGCGGACAGCTGGCCTGGGGTGCTACGTCGAACAACGAAGACGGCAGCACGAGCCAGATGCTGTACGCGATGAGTACGAATGCCGGTATCCAGGCGTTTCGATTCACGATTAATGAGCCGGTCGCAGCCGTTGCGGGCGACTACAACGGCAACGGAACCGTCGACGCGGCCGATTATGTTTTGTGGCGCGACACGCTGAATCAGAACGTGACCGCGGGTACCGGTGCGGACGGCGACGCCAGCGGTACAGTGGACGGCGCGGACTACGATTTTTGGCGAGCCCGTTTTGGAAACATCGCAGGCGCCGGTGCGGCGGCAGCGGTGCCCGAACCGGGCATATTCGCGCTGGTTTTCGCCGCGCTCACGATTGGATTGTCTGGCCGGCGTCGGAGCGCCCGGTCTAGCTTGCTTCAGGTGTAGCTGACAATTTCGAAGGAATCGACGCCATGAGTAATGTCGTGCGAACCGCGCGTGGCGAGAATCGTGGCTTCACGCTCGTCGAGCTGCTGGTGGTGATTGCCATCATCGGAATACTCGTCGCGCTGCTATTGCCGGCAATTCAGTCCGCGCGTGAGGCGGCGCGTCGTAGCCAGTGCACCAATAATCTCAAGCAGATGGGAATTGCGGCGCAAAACTATGCAGCCACATATAAGGGGCTGCCGATGGGGTTGGGGACTACCGAGAACCATGTGCGCAAGGGTGCGAGGTTTGTAAAAGAAGGCCTGTTCACCGAGCTACTGCGATACATGGAAGAGCAAGCGATCTACGACAAGATCGAATTCAATTACTATCTTCCGCCCGTAAAGCTGTATTACAACGACCCGGTGCGGGATATACCGGTGGCGGCATATATTTGCCCAGATTGGCCGGATTCGCGAATCATGCCGCAGACAGCTGTCGGAGCGCCGCTGTACGAATATCAGTGGGGAGCTGTGCTGACGTATAGCGGAGTTGGTGGTGTAGTGTACGCTGGCGAACGAGTTATTCGAAACAGCAGTGGCTTTGGCGATCTTCCTTTTAATGGAGCATTTGTGGCAGAAGAGGGCCGCGTCGGCCTCACGACGTTTCTCCAAGGCGAGCGGCGAAAGCTATCACAAATTACAGATGGTCAAAGCAATTCATTTATGGTCGGCGAGTTCGTACATCGCAATTGCGAGGCAGGTCGAATCACGGAAGAAGCGCCGGGCAATGTGCGGCCCTACTACTTGAGTGGGTATCCGGATGCCGCCTACCAGTACAAGGTGCTCGATAACGGGCCGAACACGTGTGTCACGCGGCTCGATACGCCGTTCAATTACTTGCCGATGGGAAGTTACCACCCAGGCCTTACGATGTTCGTGAAGGTTGACGGCAGCGTGCATGTCGTCAGCAACGACATCGACATCAAGACGTACCAGAGCTTGGGAACGGTGAGCGGCAACGAAGTCATCGCAGCGCCGTTGTGATGATCGGAGCGTGCACACATTCTTCTCAAGCTGTGCCGCATGGAGAGTTGGATTGAACGAGCTTCGAATGTGGAGTCGCGCGAGAACGGTGTATCAAAGTCGTGCATGGATTGCGGTCGCATGTGTTCTAGCGGGAATCGGGGGCTGCAAGCGTGGGCCAACCGTTGTCCCGGTTACGGGAAAGGTCGTGCACAACGGCAAAGCGCTGGAATTTGGCAGCATAACCTTTCAACCGTCTAGCGGACCGCAGGCGCGCGGTGAGATTCAATCTGACGGTACATTTCAGCTATCAACCCTGGCGCTGAATGACGGGGTCGTTCCCGGGACGCACAAAGTGAAAGTCGCGTGCTACGACTCGCAGAACCCTAAAGCGGCGAAAGCGGCCGGTGAACAGGGGCTCGGTAAATTGCTGATACCGCGAAAGTACACCACGTTCAACACAAGTGGGCTGACGGCAGACGTAAAGGCTAGCGGGAATGAGCCGTTTGTGTTTGAGCTGACGGGCGCAGCCAATTAAGTCGGAAGTGGGACTACTCTGTTTTCTCAGACGGCGTTGCAGTTCGAGTTGTGCGCGCCGAGACGAGGGCTGTTTGACCGTCGGTGAGCGTCAGTTGCGCGGTGACGGGTTGCGCTTCATCGGTGGTGATCGTCCACTCTTGTCGGTCGCCGGGCGGAAGATTGACCGCTGCCGGTGCGCCGGTGGCGCCTTCGAGTTTTACGGTGCCCTGGGCAGGTTTGTCGCCGAAGTTATATGCGATAAGGCGGAGTTGCCGTGTGTCGTCGAGCACGAACGCGGATTGTTTTGAGTCGCCCTTGCCGACGATTTGAAGTACGACGGGGCATGGCTTGCCGTCAAGTCGCCGGGATTCTGCCGGTGGCGGAATAATTTTCAACTCTTTTGTGCCGCCGGGCGGAAGCACAAAGTACACCGTGGCGCGAGTGAGCTCTGCAGACATTGGTTGCGGACGTTTGCGCCCGAGGTAATCGTAGCTCGCCTCTGCGGTGTGGAGTTTGAAGTCGGAGGGTTTGGTTTCGCTCCAGGCGACGACGGTCTCTTTCGGGGCGCCGTCGACGACGGTGGAGAACGCGTAGGCTTTCAGTTTTTCGTCACCCAGCTCGATTCGGCCGATGGGCTTTGCCCCATTGAGCAGTCGGCCGACGGCTGCAAAAGCGACGTACGCTGGGCGGGGTGTCATGTCCTTATGAATGAGGCCGTATTGCAGATTGCGTTCGACGTAGTCGCCGAGGATGAAGTAGAACGCCTTCTCGGATCCTTCATACAGCGCGCCGCTAAAAACTTTGCCGACGCGATAGCCTTGGACACGGAGATCCTCGTGCGATGGTTCCTTCGTGGCCTCGTCGGCCCAATTGATCGTGAGATTGAACTCCGTCGTCCACATTGGGCGGCCGCCGCTTACGGCGCGATGCCGTCCGTAGGCACGCGAGTACATCGGCAGTCCGATGTAGTGGTGCAGGTTGTAAATATCGAAGTACGGATATGCCGCGTTCGTTCCGAATTCGTCGAGCGTTTCCGCGCGGTCGATTGCGAAAACGGCTTCGCACACAGGTAAGTTCGGATCGCCTGCCTTAAGCCCCAGGTACGCGGCTTTTTGGAACGACGCGATTTCGCAGCCGGTGTGACCACCAAAGAGATCGAGATCGGGCTCGTTCCAGGGTTCGATGGCGTCTGCCAGTCCGTTCCACCGCTTGGCGAGACCGCGGTAGAACTCGTAAACGTCGCGGAGGTCGTTTGGGAAGTGCGCCTGGTTCTTGGTCGCCCAAAGGGGGGAGGCGTGATTCACTTGCAGGATCTTGAGTCCGGCTTCGTGTTGGATACGCATCGCGCGCTCGTAACGGCTCTCGTCAGCCCATTTTCCCCGTTCAGACTGAAGCTCGGGCCAGCTGAGGCGGTCGCGAACCCAATTGACGCCCGCAAGTTGGCAAAGCCGACATGCGTCGCGGATTTGATCCGGTTCGGCATAGAACCATGACATTGCGGCATCGATCGCGATCGGAGTATTGGGCGTGGGAGTGACTTTGTTTACGACAGCTGCCGTGACTTTTCCGGAGCCATCTTTCTGCAGGAACTCATAGTAGCCGACTCCAAGTCCGCGAAGACCCGCGATGTTTCGACTTCCTTCGCTGCCCATTTCTTTGCCATCGACATCAATGGCACGCCAACCGTGCCAGGATGTGGGGAGGTCGATGCGAAGGTCTTCGCCGGCAATGAAAACGTTGCCGGGGTGTTCGGCTGCGAGCGAGTGTTGAAGGGCGAGTAGCGCTGTTGCGAAAGTGAAAAAGACACCACGATTAAAGTGGCGCGTCTGAAGTCTGGCGACGTCAGCCGCGGCTTGGAAGGTGCGAGTGGTCATATCACCAGCAAACACACGGGCACGGAAGCGGTCAAGTGCGCGCGGCTCAGTTGGCGCCGGTTCGCCCGACAAGGCTCGCAACGGTGGCGATTAATTCGCTCGGCTCGACCGGTTTGGAGAGGTGAACCTGGTAGCCGGCCATCATGGCTCGCGTACGATCTTCGGAGCGGGCGAATGCTGTGAGAGCGATGGCGGGAGTACGGCCGCCTTCTTCGATCGGCAGAGCACGCAAGGCGCGAATCAGATCGTAACCATCCCTCTCGGGCATGCCGATGTCGCTGAGTAGCACATCAGGGCGTTCGCGAGCAATCAACTGCAGGGCGGCATCGGCAGATGCGGCCTTGAGGACATGTGCTTTGCGGTCGGTCAGGAGTCGCTCGATGAGGTTCCGCGCGTCGGGCTCATCGTCGACGACGAGAATCGTCGTGCCTTCGAATGATACATGTATGTCGTCGTCAGGTAGTGGTTCGAGGAATGTCGTAGGATGGCGACGATCTTGCGATTGTCGCTTGGTGATGGCGAGCGGTAGGGCGACGGTAAATGTCGCACCCGCGCCTTCGCCGGCGCTTTTTGCACGGACGGTGCCGCCGTGAAGCTCGACGAGTTGTTTGACAATCGATAAGCCTAGGCCGAGGCCGCCGTGTTTGCGAGTTGTAGAAGCATCGGCTTGCCGAAACCGATCGAACACATGTGGTAGGAATTCGGGTGAGATCCCCTGCCCCGTGTCGGCTACAGTGACCTCGATGTGGGAATTGACGCGTTCGAGCAGAACCTCGACTTTACCGCCACGCGGAGTGAATTTGATGGCGTTGCTGAGCAGGTTGCTAACGATCTGTTGCAGGCGGTTCGGATCGCCGGAAACGGGGTTGGCGAGTGGGTCGAGCACTCGCACCAGCCGCACGCCCTTGGCGTCGGCCGAGGGTTTTAGCAGGTCGAACGATGCATTGATGACTGAGGATAGCTCGACTTCCTGAACATCGAGGCGGATCTTGCCGGAGACGATGCGGCTCATATCCAGCAGGTCTTCGATCAATTGTGTTTGGGCACGCGCGTTACGCTCGATGACGGCCAAGCCCTCGTCGAGCAGCTCTTGCGATTCCTCACCTTGCAACAATTGTGACCAGCCGAGCATGGCACTGAGCGGCGTGCGCAGCTCATGCGAGAGCGTGGCGAGGAACTCGTCCTTCATCCGGCCCATGCGCTCTGCTTCGGATCGCGCGGCGCGTTCGGCGGCGAGTAGCTGTTCGCGCTCGTCCGCGAATTCGCGCTGCTCGGTGACGTCTGTGTTGGTGCCGAACCACACGGTGATGTTGCCGTCGCCATCTCGGAATGGCCGCGCGCGCGACAGGTGCCAACGAAAAGTACCGTCGTGGCGGCGGAGCGGAACAATATCCTCCCAGGACTCTCCGCTGGTGATTGCGGCGAGCCACTTTTCCTTTACGCGTGACAGCTCGCCCGGTTCAATCACCGTTTCCCAGCCCCAGCCCAGCTGACTCGCGGCGTCGGTGCCTGTGTATGTGTGCCAACGCTCGTTGTACCAGAAGACGGCGCCATCGGGCTTTGCCATCCAGGCGAGCTGCGGAATGCTGTTGGCCAGGAGCGAGAACTTCGCCGCGGTTTCCGACAACTCCTGGTGCAGCTTGGCGTTTTCTAGTGCAACGCCCGCGTGGCCAGCGATGGAGGTGACGACCCGCTCCGAGCGTTCGGTAAAAACGCCTGCTTTCGCATGACCGAAAAAGAGACCGCCGAGGACCGTTTGATCGCGACTGATGACCGGTATCGCGAGATAACTTCGCACCGGTAAGTGTCCCGAGGGCATTCCATTGTACGGCTCGCTCTGGCCATAACGCGGATCTTGAGTAATGTCGTCACTGCGGACGATGCTGGTGCCCGAGAACGTAGGCTCGAACACGGCCGTGTTGCGCGGCATGGGAAAGTTTTCGAAATGCTTTCGCTCGACGCCGGACAAAGTGTACAGCGTGTACGCTTCGCCTGACTCGTTGATGACGTTGTAGAAAAATGCACCAAATTGCGCTCCCGACAGGTCGGTCGCGGCATCTGTAATCAATTGGACGAGCGTGTGGACATCTCGCGCGCTCGACATTGATTTGCCGAGCTCGAAGAGTCGCTCGCGCTCGCGAATTGAGCAATTAAGCTCAGTAATATCACGGCCAATCTTCGAGGCGCCGATCACGGTGCCACTGGAATCCTTGATAGGCGAAATCGTGACGGATATTTCGATTGGCCGGCCGTCTTTGCGGACGCGAACGGTGTGGAAATGATTGACGCGCTGGCCGCGCCGAATTTGGGTGAGGATTTCCTGTTCTTCGTGGATACGGTCAGGCGGCATCAGTTTCGTGATCGACTGGCCGATCATCTCGTCCGGCGTGTAACCGAACACGCGTTCGGCCGCAGCGTTCCAACTCTGAACAACGCCGTTGAGATCCTTGCTGATGATGGCATCGTCTGACGATGCGACGATGGCGGCGAGTTGAGCTTGAAGCTGTTCGGGCGACATTGAGTGTGAGAAGGGTGAGATTCCAGTATCGCGCAACGCGATGGGCACACATTGATTGCCGACTACTCCGCAAACGCAAGTTGAAATTGTACGAATTGGCCTGCAAATGGCCAGCGGAGCTTGAGACAGGCGCGAGGTAGTCGCATCTCACGTGACAGTATGACGTAGCGGGAAAGCGGAAGGAAGCTACGGCGCGTTCTAATCTGTCGATTCTGGCGCGGTTGATCCGCTGAACTCGGCGGCGCGATTTGCCAGGCAAGCGAGCGTGATTCGGATTCGCTCGTAGTTGATACGGCCTTCGAGCGCCTCGTAAATCGGTTTGAGGCGACCGTGGCCGGCGGTTTCGGCGGCGTCTTCAATTTGCTGAAACTCGACGGACGAGATCCACAGCGTGATGTCTGTGGTGCGGCGATGGCGGATGTAAGATTCGAGGTAGCCAAGGGTCGTCGACTGAGCGCGCCCCAGCTGCGCGGCGACCTCGTCAACGCTCATGCCCTCGTCGAACAGGGCAAATGATTGGACGGCGTTTGCGGACGGTGGTGAAGTGGCAGGACGTGTCGCGACCTTCTTTGCGGCCACGTCCATTTCAAGTCCGTGCTCGCGGCAATGAGATGTTATGCAATCGAGAAAACGCTGGCCGAAATCAGCGAGTTTCTGTTGGCCGATGCCGCGGATCTCGAGCATGCCTGGCAGCGTCGAAGGGCGTTGCCGCGACATTTCTCGTAGTGTGGCATCGCCAAATACGATGTAAGCGGGCACGCCGCGCTCGCCGGCCACTTCTCGGCGAACACCGCGGAGCGTGTCGAAGAGTTCTCGATCCACACCGTCCCAAGAATCGGCCGTGGTTTCCCGGCCGCGCGAACGGGCCGTTTTTGAGGGGCGCAGGAGCGTGGGCGCGCGTTCGGCACGCAAAAGGCGACGGCCTTCGTCGGTCACCGAGACCGTATGATACTCGCCGTCTTTGCGCAAGAATCCCTGGCCGACGAGCTGTTCAATCCACTGCCTCACATCCTGGCGGCGGAAATCGCGCAGCAAACCCCATGTGCTGAGTTCATTGTGAGCGGCGGACTTGATGCGTTCGTCTTCTGAGCCGACGAGGACCAACGAGACATACTCGGCGCCGAAACGTTCATTCAGCCGCAGCACGCAGGAGAGAATTTTCTGACCGAGGATCAGCGGATCTTCAACTGTTTCCAGCTCACCGAGGCACACATCGCAGGCGCCACACGGACCGCGTGTCCAAGTCTGGCCAAAATGTTCAACAAGTGCTGCATGTCGACAAGTGACCGACGTGGCGTAGCTGTTCATTTTCTCCAGAGCGGCCGTTGCGGCAGCGCGGGCTTCACCGGGGACGCTTTCGAGAAGCCGCTTCCACGTCATGACATCGCGGCCAGAAAACAACAGCCAGCATTCGGCCTCTTCGCTGTCGCGTCCGGCGCGACCGCTTTCTTGCTGATAATTTTCGAGCGACTTCGGCATTCCGGCGTGCACCACATACCGGACGTTTGACTTGTCGATCCCCATGCCGAACGCAATCGTGGCCACAATGACGTCTGCTTTTTCGGTCAGGAACGCGTCTTGGTTGCGAATGCGCTCCTCGTCCGGTAAGCCGGCGTGGTACGGTAACGCCGCATAGCCCATCTCTTGTAAAGCGGTTGTGGTTTTGTCGACTTCGGCTCGGGTGATGCAATACACGATTCCAGATTGGCCGCGATAGCGATCAATGACAGCGCAGATCTGACCGAGCCCGCGCTCGCGGCGAGCGACGTAGTACTTCAAGTTGGCGCGGTGAAAGTCTCCGACGAGCAGCTCGGCGTTCTGCAGACCAAGTTGCTGGACGATATCGCGTCGCACCTGTTCGGTGGCCGTCGCGGTGTAGGCGTGAATTGCGGCGTTTGGAAATCGCTCGCGGAGCGTTCGGAGCGCGCGGTACTCAGGTCGGAAATCGTGGCCCCAGGCGCTAATGCAGTGTGCCTCGTCGATCGCGATAAAGCTGATATCGTGGCTGGAGAGGAAGTCGAGCGTTCGTGGCGTGACCAGGCGTTCGGGAGACATGTACAGCAGCTTCAACTCGCCAGCTTCCATCTGCTTTACCACACGCCGTTTTTCCTCGATGCCGTGCGAACTGTTGACGGCTGCGGCAGGAACACCACATGCGGTGAGGCTGTCGACCTGGTCCTTCATAAGCGCGAGCAGCGGCGAAACGACGATGGCGACGCCGCTACGACAAATGGCGGGCGCCTGATAGCAGAGCGACTTGCCGCCGCCGGTAGGCATCACCACGAGCGAATCGCGATTATCCAGGACCGACTGGATGGCCTCCCGCTGCAGCGGCAGATAGCTGTCGAATCCCCAGTACTGTTTGAGGATCTGTTGCACCGCGTCAGAGGGCATTGCCACTAAACTCCGTTTCAATTCCTTTTCGCGCAATGCCGACTATGCAGTGTTGGTGCGAGTCAGAGCGAAGTAGATCACGTAAATCCAACTGAGCAGGCCAGCGAGGATTGCCCACAAAATCGAGCGGTTGCGTTCCCAGGAGCACGCGACAGCGATTACAGAACCGAGACCGATTCCATTGTGCACAATAACTTCGGGGCCGACGTCCGCGAGCAACAGAGCCATAGTGCTATTACCTGTGCCGTGCTTTGGTTCAACAAATGCGATACGATTGGTGTGACGACCGCGGCGAGCGACCGGCACAAATAGAAGTATATTGTTTTCGACCGCGGAGTATCAACCTTGCGAACTGATTCAGAGGTTCGTTACGAGGCAACCATGCGGACAGGTTTTCTGATCGTTACGACTTTTCTTGTTGCGGCAGGCGCGCTGGGCAGTTCGTCGACGGTCATCGCTAAGGATTACTTTCTGACGATCGGCGGCGGGTACGACGTAACGGGCAACCAGCTGTCGCTCGAGAAGAACGTGTTGTTTCAGCAAGCGGTGTTAGCAGAGAAGCGACCCGACAATCCGCCACGTGAAATCTGGTTCGCCGACGGCGACGACCCACACCCTGACCTGCAGTGCCGCGATCCGAAGTTCGAGGAGAATTGCCCGCTCGCGCGCCGGCTGTTGGCCGAGGTGCTGGGCGATCCGGATGAAATGGACTTCGTGTACCGCAACAACGAGGTGAAGACGGCAAAAGGCCCGGCAGATTTGCAGCGAGTCAAACAGCGAATCGCGCTGCTGGCTAAGGAGGCGAAGGCGGGGGATCGTGTGATCATCTATGTGGCTGCGCACGGCGGACGAGCGCGGCGGGCGGGTCGACGGGAGGGTCGAGAGAGCAATTCCTACAACACGACGCTTTATTTCTGGAACACCGAACAACTAACGGCCAGCGAGTTCGAGACCTGGCTTGACGCTTTTCCGCGTGAAACGCAGATTGTCTTAGTGATGGTGCAGTGTTATGCAGGCGGTTTCGCGCACACAATTTTCGAGCGCGCGAAGGCGGATGCCGGGCTTTCCGACCATGCGCGGTGTGGATTCTTTGCGCAGCGACACGATCGGGCCGCTGCCGGTTGTACGCCCGATGCAAACGAAGCAGACTACGAAGAGTACAGCAGCTATTTTTGGGGCGCGCTGGCGGGGAAAGGTCGCGATGGCGCGGCGGTCCGCAACGCAGATTACGACAGCGACGGCCAAGTGTCGTTCGCCGAAGCGCATGCGTTCGCGATGATCGAAAGTGATACGATTGATGTGCCAGTCCGCACGGCCGGCGCATTTTTGCGGCAGTACAGTGCGATGGTTGCACCGGCAAAAAGTGGTGGTGCAACGGCGACATCGGAAGGGGCGGAGTTAAAAGGGGCGCTTTCAACGCTGGCGGGATACTGTCGACCCGATCAGGCGGCGATTTTGAAGCAGCTTTCGGTGAAGTTAGAACTGGGCGAACAACCCACGGTCGAATCGGCGCAGAAAAAGTTGCGTGAAACAAGAGATAGGCTCGCTGCCTCCGACGAAAAGCTGGACGCGGCCACTAAGTCGCGTCGCACCGCGTTGAAGAATGTGCGCGACGATATTTATCGCACCTGGCCAGAATTGCATGCGCAATATGCGCCGCTGGCGATTGAGTTGGCAACGGCGCGAGCGGATGAGTTTGTGCGCCAAGTGCAGAAGCTGCCGGATTACTCGACGCTAACCTATGCCAAGCGAAGAGAGAAGGAACTGACGGATGCTTCGTTACAGATTGAGCGCGAGAAGGCCCGTTGCGAGCGACTGATCGAGACGTGCGAAGAGGCAGTGCTGGCGAAAAACCTGCCGCTAGTGGCAAAGCCGGAAATCGTCCAGCGTTACGAACGGTTGCTGGCGATGGAGGAGGGATCGTTAGCCGACTCTGTGACGGCGGCCCCGCGTTCAACAACGGCCGCTTCGGCGGGTGCGAACAAGTAGATCGCCGCACAGAGAGATTTCGCGAGAGGCAATCTTGGCGCTGGCGAAGTCAACGCGTACGCTTGGTTGACCTCGTGGTCTCGCGCCACCGGGTCTCATCCATCGTGCAGAATTGGCGGAGGTCGCATGGCGTTTCTCATGGCCCTTGATCAGGGCACCACTTCGTCGCGAGCGATCATCTTCAGCGAGTCTGGCGCGATTGTTGCTATCGCTCAGCGCGAGTTTAAGCAACATTTTCCGCAGCCAGGTTGGGTTGAGCACGACGCGGACGAGATTTGGACCAGCCAGCGCGACGTGGCCTGCGAGGCACTTGGTAATGCGAAGTTGAGGGCGTCTGATATCGCCGCCATTGGCATTACCAACCAGCGCGAAACCGTCGTGATGTGGGACCGAGCCACCGGGAAGCCGATCCATCGAGCGATCGTATGGCAGGATCGCCGCACGGCCGGTGTATGCGATCGTCTGCGAGCGGATGGCCGTGAGTCGATGATTCGGAAAAAAACCGGCTTGTTGATTGACCCGTATTTTAGCGCGACCAAGATTGCATGGATGCTGGACAACGTCGACGGTGCGCGAGCTGCGGCCGAAAGTGGGAAGCTCGCTTGCGGTACGGTCGATAGCTGGCTGATCTACCAGCTGACGGGCGGAAAGACGCACGTGACCGATGCATCGAACGCCTCGCGAACGTTGCTGATGAACATCCACGACGGCGATTGGGATGATGAACTGCTCACCTGCTTCCGCGTGCCGCGCTCGCTGTTGCCGGAGGTTCGGTCGTCGAGCGAGGTTTACGGCAAAGTATCGGCGTTACCGGAACTAGCTGATCGACCAATTGCAGGAATCGCGGGTGATCAGCAAGCCGCGCTGTTCGGGCAGGCGTGCTTCAAGCCCGGATTAGCAAAGAACACGTACGGCACCGGGTGCTTCATGTTGATGAACACTGGCGCGGACGCTGTCGAATCGCAAAACAAATTGCTGACGACGATAGCGTGGCAAGTCGATGGTCGTACCGAGTATGCGCTGGAGGGCGGCGTGTTCGTCGGCGGTGCGGTGGTTTCGTGGCTGCGCGACGGCCTCGGCATCATCAAATCGTCGTCCGAAGTTGAGGCATTAGCGAAGAGCGTTAAGGACAGCGGCGGCGTAATCGTCGTACCGGCGTTTGCCGGCTTGGGCGCGCCACATTGGGATGCGTATGCCCGGGGCGCAATTGTTGGGATCACGCGCGGCACGACGGCGGCTCATATCGCGAGAGCTGCGGTGGAAAGCATTGCGTTGCAGGTCGCGGACCTTGCGGATGCCATGCGCAGCGATGCGACGGCTTCGGGCGGCACACCGCTCGCGGAGCTCCGAGTCGACGGTGGGGCGAGCGTTAACGACGGCATGCTTCAGCATCAGGCGAACATCATGCAGTTGCCGGTAGTGCGGCCGAAGGTAACAGAAACGACAGCGCTCGGTGCCGCGTACCTGGCGGGTCTGGCGAGCGGTGTTTGGAAGGGACGGGATGAAATCGCCGGACACTGGGAAGTAGATCGACGCTTCGAGCCGAAGATCTCTGCCGCGGAGGCTGAGGCAATTCGCGCGCGATGGTCGGACGCGGTGTCGCGTTCGCGCGGTTGGGCTAAAGAGGAATAGGAAGGTAGGCTGCCATGCAGGCATACTTGGGCGAACTGGTAGGGACGGCGCTGCTCATATTGCTGGGCGATGGCGTGGTTGCGAACGTCGTGCTGGCGAAGACGAAGGGCAACGGCTCAGGATGGATTGTTATCACATTTGGTTGGGCTATGGCGGTATTTGTCGCCGTGTGGTGCGTAGAGGCGATGAGCGGTGCACATTTAAATCCCGCGGTTACAGTTGGCCTGGCACTTGCCGGGAAATTCAGTTGGCAGCTTGCTCCTGGCTACATCGCGGCGCAAATGCTGGGCGCGATTGCCGGTGCCGTACTTGTCTATTCGACGTATCGCGATCACTATGCTGCATCGAATGATCCGGATGCGAAGCTCGCGACATTTGCGACCGGCCCGGCCATTCGCAATCCGTTTCGCAACCTGCTGAGTGAAGCTGTCGGCACATTCGTGCTCGTTTTCGCCGTGTTGATGGCTTCACCGGCGGCGATCGAGTGGACGGGTCAAGTCGAGCCCACAATGCCGGCGATCAAGTTCGGGTTGGGAGCACTTGGTGCGCTGCCAGTCGGATTATTAGTGTTTGCGATTGGCTTGTCACTCGGCGGCACGACTGGCTACGCGATTAATCCAGCGCGCGACCTGGGGCCACGGATAGTACACGCCATTGTGCAGATTCCCGGAAAGCGCGATAGCGATTGGTCGTATGCGTGGATTCCGGTTGTAGGGCCTTTGCTTGGCGCGGTGCTGGCGTTTGGCGCTCAAGCAATTTGCAAGATGGTCGCTGCGGGCTGAGTAGGACGCAGAACTGAGGCTTCATCGCGCCGATTGAAGATCGGCCAACAGGCCCACGAGTCGCTCGAACTCGACTGGTTTTACCAGGTGGCTGTTGAAACCGGCTTCGCTCGAGCGGCGACGGTCTTCGTCTTTTCCCCAGCCGGTAAGGGCGACGAGGACGACATCGCGCCCCCATTTTTCTTCTCGAATGCGGCGGGCAGTGTCGTAGCCGTTCAGCTTCGGCAGACCAATGTCCAGCAGGACGACATCGGGATGGAACGCGGCTCCGACTTCGAGCGCATGCAGCCCATCATACGCGGTCGCGATCGTATTACCGTGTGATTTTAAGAGCATCGCAAGCGATTCGGCCGAGTCGCGGTTGTCGTCGACTACGAGGATGCGGCCGAAGACTTTGAGCGGATGATTAATTGCGTCCGGCGCGCGATTCGCTTTGGCAGGCTGCTGATCGGCTAGCGGCAACCGCACGGTGAATTCGGAGCCCATGCCCTGTCCTGGACTGCGACCTTCAACACTGCCGCCGTGCATTTCGGCAAGCTGCTTGACTAGCGTAAGGCCGATGCCGAGGCCACTTTGTGCGCGTTCGAGTGACGTGTCGCCTTGCACGAACATTTCAAATATGCGGGACAATTGCTCCGGGACAATTCCGACGCCGGAATCGGTTACACAGATCGACGCTTGCTGTTCGTCGCGTTCGACACGGACGGAAATGTGCCCGCCCGGCGGCGTAAATTTGCAAGCGTTGTGCAGAAGGTTGCCGACGAGCTGCGCGAGTCGTGTCGGATCGGCGGTCAGCGTGATCGGTTCCGATGGGAGCGAGGTGGTGAGTGCGTGCTTCATCTCACTCGCCATTGGGCGGACGGATTCGACGACTTCGGAAATCGCTGAGACCAATTCCAGCTGCGACATTCGCAGCTCGATCTTGCCGCGACTGATGCGGCTGACATCGAGCAAGTCATCCACGAGCCGCACCATCTGAGCGATCTGGCGATCCATCAACGTCGTTGCCGATTGGACGGCTTCGACATGGTCCGGCATCAGCCGTAGAATTTCGACAGCATTTCGAATCGGAGCTAGCGGATTGCGGAGCTCGTGCGCGAGCATCGCGAGGAACTGGTCCTTTCGGCGGTCTGATTCTGAAAGCTCTTCGGCGACATGGCGTAAGTTCTCTTCCAGGCGTTTGCGTTCGGTGATATCTGCGTTCACCCCGAGCATGCGTAGTGGGTGGCCGGCACCGTCGCGCTCGAGCCGGGCAATGAACTCAACCCAGCGCACTTCGCCGCTTGGCCAAGTAATGCGGAATTCATCGCGGAGTGAAGTCTTGTCGCCATCGGCCAGGAGCGCCGCAAACTCTTCTTCGACGCGCGGTCGATCTTCGGAATGTAGCGTGCTGCGCCATAGGTCCTCGACTTCGTTCGGCGAGACGGGATGGGCGCCATAGATCGTCCACATGGAATCGCTCCACCAGATTCCGCCAGTGGTCGCCTGCCAATCCCAAACACCAACTCCGCCAGCGGTCTGGGCAAGCCGTAGGCGCTCCTCGCTGTTACTTAGGGCAAGGTTGGCTTGAAGCAGGTCGGCGGCTCGCTCCTCGACGCGACGCTCGAGATCGTCGTTGAGCAGCAGCAATTCCTGTTGAACACGGCGCCGCTCCGTAATCTCTTCTATTAGTGCACGGTTCGCAGCTTCAATTTCCCGCGATTTCACATACAGCTCGGCGAACACCGCTACCTTCGATCGCAGGATCGTCGGGTTAATCGGTTTGTGTAAGTAGTCGACCGCGCCGGTTTCGTAACCTTCCATCACATGCTGATCTTCGCTGTAGTACGCGGTGAGGAAGATGATCGGGACGGTGGCCGTTTTCTTGCGCTGCTTAATCAGCTGCGCCAGCTCGAAGCCGCTCATGCCGGGCATGTGAATATCAAGCACGATGAGGGCAAACTCTTCCTTTACCAAATACAGCAGTGCTTCGTCGGCAGACTCGGCGCGGATCAGTTGGTAGCGCGGATCGTTCAGAACGGTTTCCAGCGCCGTCAGATTCTTTGGCTCGTCGTCGACGAGCAGAATGTTGATAGGGGTCGCTTCGAATCCCAAATCAGAAAATTTCCGCGCAGCGGACGACGGCTCATGACCCTTCGCGGGGGTAGCGGCAGCTCGCAATGAGGCGTCGCCTTTCATCAACAACCGGTCGCCCGGCTCCACTTGTTAGTCGTTCAGATCGTAGTTTAACGGAATAGCCACACTCGCATCAGCGACAAAAGTTGCTCAGTGTTGACCGGCTTTGCGATGTAATCAGACGCGCCGGCGTCGAGGCATTTTTCGCGGTCGCCCTTCATGGCTTTTGCTGTCAGAGCGAGGATCGGCAGGGTGCGGAACCGCGAGTCGTTGCGGATTTCGCGCATAGTTTCGTAGCCATCCATTTCGGGCATCATGATGTCCATGAGCACGACGTCGATATCCGGCGTGTTTTCGATGATGTCGATCGCCTGCCGACCGTTGGTTGCGCTGATGACATTCATGTCATGGCTTTCGAGCAACGTCGTCAAGGCAAAGATGTTGCGGGCATCGTCATCGACGACGAGTGCGCTACGGTTACAGAGTACTTCACTGGAATTGTGCACACGTTCGAGCATCTTCTGCTTTTCGGCCGGCAGATTTGTGACGACGCGGTGCAGGAAGAGCGAAGTCTCGTCGAGCAAACGCTCTGGCGACTGAACATCCTTCAAGACAATGCTCTTGGCCATGGTCTTTAGCTGGGAGTCTTCTTCCGGGGAAAGTTCTTTGCCGGTGAAAACGACAACTGGGACGTCGCGCAGGACCGATTCATTTTGAATTTGTTGCATCAATTCGAAGCCCGTCATATCGGGCAGGCGAAGGTCGAGCACAACGCAATCAAACAAACGATCGAGTAGGGTGCGGAGTGCTTCATCACCGGTTGAGACAGCAGTGATCTCAATGTCTTCGAAGCCGAGGAGTTCGACAATGGCTTGACGTTCGATTTCGTTGTCTTCGACGACGAGCAGTCGTTTTTTGCGCGACGCGGTGTAATCCTTCAGGCGCTCGAACGCAGTTTCGAGGCCAGTGGTCGAGGGCGACTTTACGAGATATGAAAACGCACCGTGCGACAGACCGTGCTGACGTTCTTCTTCGCACGTAATAACTTGCACGGGGATATGCCGAGTGGTTGGATCGAGCTTCAGGTTGTTGAGCACGGTCCAGCCGAGCATATCCGGAAGGAAGATGTCCAGAGAGATGGCGGTGGGCTTAAATTCGCGCGCCATCGAGAGGCCGGCCGTGCCTCGCGTCGCGACGAGACCTTTGAATCCCTTGTCTCTGGCGAGACCCAGTAGAATGCGTGCGTAGTGAGGATCGTCTTCGATAATTAGTAGCGAGCTCTCGCCGACTTCGAGGCAATCGCGATCGTCAGCGATGATTTCTTCGACAGGCGCCGTGCGGGTATGTGTAGCAAACGCAGCCGCAGCCGCTGGGCGCTGCGTGGCCGGCGTGCCGGCTAAGAGATTCGCCGTTGGGCCGTTGTAGTGCAGCGGCAGGTAGAGCGTGAACGTGCTACCCTGCCCCGGTACGCTGGTCAGGCGGATTTCGCCGCCGAGCAGTGACGCCAATTCGCGGCTGATTGCCAGTCCCAGGCCGGTACCACCGTACTTGCGCGAGGTGCCAGCGTCAGCCTGTTGGAACGCTTCGAAGATGAGCCGCTGTTTTTCGAGCGGCACGCCAATGCCAGTATCCTCGACAGTAAACGCGACGACTTCGGTCGCGGTACCGAGCACTGGGTGATCGGTACTCCATCCGGAGTTAACGCAACGAACTCGCACGTCCACATGCCCATGCGACGTGAATTTCACGGCATTCGACAAAAGATTCTTGAGGATCTGGTGAAGTCGCTTGGAGTCAGTCGTCAGGTGCGATGGGAGCGCCGCATCGAATTCAATGTTGAATGGCAAATTCTTGCTTTCGGCGACGTGGCGGAAATTGCGGTCGATCGTATCGCGAAGCAACGTAAACGGCACTTCTTCTGCCTCGACGGTAACGGTACCAGATTCGATCTTTGACAGGTCAAGAATGTCGTTAATAAGGTGAAGGAGGTCGGAGCCGGATGAATTTACGTTTCGAGCGAACTCGACCTGCTTCGGAGAGAGGTTGCCGCTCGAGTTGTCGGCCAGCTGTTGGCTGAGAATAAGAATTGAATTGAGTGGAGTGCGCAACTCGTGCGACATGTTCGCCAGGAACTCCGACTTGTATTTCGACGTGAGTGCGAGTTCCGCCGCCTTCTCTTCGAGTGCCCGGCGGGCCTGTTCCACTTCGGAGTTTTTTCGTTCCACTTCGGCGTTTTGTTCGGCGAGCAGGCGGGCTTTGGTGGCAAGTTCCTGGTTCGTCTGCTGCAATTCGGTTTGACGCGATTGTAACTCGACAGTGAGCTGTTGCGACTGCGTCAGCAGGCCTTCGGTGCGCATCGTGGCTTCGATGGTGTTCAGCACGACACCAATGCTTTGCGTAAGTTGCTCAAGAAAGATCAGATTCGTGGCCGCGAACGGGTGGAGCGACGCCAATTCGATGACCGCTTTGATATGCCCTTCGAACAGCACCGGCAGCACGACGATGCTTGAAGGTGGTGCTTCGCCCAGGCTCGAGCTGACGCGCACGTACGCCGGCGGGATGTCCTTTAGCAGTACAGTGCGTTTTTCCAGCGCACATTGGCCGAGCAGTCCATCGCCGAGTGGAACGCGGTCTGGCTGGTTCGGATGGCGGGCGTAAGCCGCGAGTAACTGAAGGCTCGGAGCTTCGTGCTCTTCGTTTGCCATTTGATAGATAGCGCCCTGCTGGGCTTGGACGAGTGGCACGAGGTCGGCGAGGAGCATTTGCGCGACAGTGAACAGGTCGCGCTGGCCTTGCAACATGCTCGTGAACCGCGCCACGTTCGTTTTGAGCCAGTCTTGTTCTTTGTTGCGTTCGGTCGTTTCGCGAAGATTCGCGATCATCGTATTGATGTTGTCTTTCAGCTCGGCGACTTCACCGCGCGTCTCGACTTGGATCGATCGCGTCAAGTCACCCTTCGTCACGGCCGTCGCCACTTCGGCGATCGCACGCACTTGAGTCGTTAGGTTACCGGCGAGCAAGTTGACGTTGTCGGTAAGATCGCGCCAAGAACCAGCAGCGCCCGGTACACTCGCCTGACCGCCGAGCCGGCCTTCGACGCCGACCTCGCGGGCCACGCTGATGACCTGCTCTGAGAACGTCGCGAGCGTATCGGTCATGTTGTTGATCGTGTCGCCGAGCGCTGCGATCTCACCCTTTGCCTGCACCGTTAGTTTCTGCCGCAGGTTGCCATCGGCTACGGCGGTCACCACTTTCACGATGCCGCGGACCTGGTCCGTGAGGTTCGAGGCCATGAAGTTCACGTTATCGGTGAGATCCTTCCAGGTGCCGCCCACGCCAGATACTTGAGCCTGACCACCGAGCTTGCCTTCGGTGCCAACCTCGCGGGCAACACGCGTCACTTCAGACGCGAAACCGTTAAGCTGATCCACCATCGTGTTGATGGTGTTTTTGAGCTCGAGGATTTCGCCCTTCACATCGACCGTGATCTTGCGCGAAAGGTCACCGCGCGCGACAGCCGTCGTTACTTCGGCGATGTTACGCACCTGGGCCGTGAGATTAGAACCCATCGTGTTAACCGAGTCGGTGAGATCCTTCCACGTACCGGCGACGCCCGGCACGACTGCCTGCACGCCCAGCCGGCCTTCCGTACCCACTTCACGGGCGACGCGGGTCACTTCCGACGCGAACGAACGCAACTGTTCAACCATCGTGTTGATGGTTTCCTTGAGCTGCAGAATTTCGCCCTTTACGTCGACCGTGATTTTGCGCGACAAGTCGCCGAGCGCAACGGCCGTCGTCACGTCGGCAATATTGCGGACCTGGTTGGTCAGGTTCGACGCCATCGAATTCACGGAATCGGTGAGATCCTTCCAAGTGCCGGCCACACCGGGAACTTCGGCCTGACCACCGAGCTTGCCTTCGGTGCCGACTTCACGAGCCACGCGGGAAACTTCAGACGCGAAACCGTTTAGCTGATCCACCATCGTGTTGACGGTGTTTTTCAGCTCGAGAATTTCGCCTTTTACGTCGACCGTAATTTTGCGAGACAAGTCGCCTCTGGCCACGGCGGTCGTCACGTCGGCGATGTTTCGGACTTGGCCAGTTAGGTTGTTGGCCATTGAGTTGACGTTGTCGGTGAGGTCCTTCCAAGTTCCAGCGACGCCGAGCACTTCAGCTTGACCACCGAGCTTGCCTTCGGAACCGACTTCGCGAGCCACTCGGGAAACTTCAGACGCGAATGCATTGAGGCGGTCCACCATCGTATTGATGGTTTGCTTGAGCTCGAGGATTTCGCCCTTCACGTCGACAGTGATTTTGCGAGACAAGTCGCCGTTTGCGACGGCAGTCGCCACGTCGGCGATGTTGCGTACTTGATTCGTGAGATTCGACGCCATCGAGTTCACGTTGTCCGTCAAATCTTTCCATGTGCCGTCTACACCCGGCACGATGGCCTGACCGCCGAGCTTGCCTTCGGAGCCGACTTCGCGGGCGACGCGGGAAACTTCGGACGCAAAACCGTTGAGCTGATCCACCATCGTATTCATGGTGTTCTTGAGCTCCAGGATCTCACCCTTTACGTCGACCGTAATCTTGCGTGAGAGGTCGCCGCGCGCGACGGCTGTCGTGACGTCGGCGATGTTGCGAACCTGGCCCGTAAGGTTGTTGGCCATCGAGTTGACGTTATCGGTCAAATCTTTCCACGTACCGGCCACACCTTCGACCGCCGCCTGACCGCCGAGCTTACCTTCGGAACCGACTTCGCGGGCCACGCGGGAAACTTCTGATGCGAACGCGTTAAGCTGATCCACCATCGTATTGATGGTTTCTTTGAGTTCGAGAATCTCCCCCTTCACGTCGACGGTGATCTTGCGCGACAAGTCACCGCGCGCGACGGCGGTTGTCACGGCCGCGATGTTACGTACCTGGGCCGTCAGGTTCGACGCCATCGCGTTCACGGAGTCGGTCAGGTCTTTCCACGTACCGTCGACGCCGGGCACGAGGGCCTGGCCGCCAAGCTTGCCTTCGGAACCGACTTCGCGGGCCACACGCGTCACTTCCGAGGCGAAGCCGATGAGCTGGTCAACCATCGTGTTGATGGTTTCCTTGAGCTCAAGAATTTCGCCTTTCACGTCAACGGTGATTTTTCGCGATAGATCGCCTCGTGCGACTGCCGTCGTGACGTCGGCGATGTTACGCACTTGCGCCGTGAGGTTCGACGCCATCGAATTTACGGAGTCGGTTAGATCCTTCCACGTACCGGCGACGCCAGGCGCCTGGGCCTGGCCACCGAGCTTACCTTCGGAGCCGACTTCGCGGGCCACGCGAGTAACTTCGGACGCAAAACCAATGAGCTGATCCACCATCGTATTGATGGTTTCTTTGAGTTCGAGAATCTCCCCCTTCACGTCGACGGTGATCTTGCGCGACAAGTCACCGCGCGCGACGGCGGTTGTCACGGCCGCGATGTTACGTACCTGGGCCGTCAGGTTCGACGCCATCGCGTTCACGGAATCGGTCAGGTCCTTCCACGTACCGGCAACACCGGGGACCACTGCCTGACCACCGAGGCGACCTTCCGTACCGACTTCACGGGCCACGCGTGTAACTTCGGACGCGAAGGACCGCAGCTGATCCACCATCGTGTTAATGGCTTCCTTGAGCTGCAAGATTTCGCCGCGGACGTCGACCGTAATCTTCTTCGACAGGTCGCCGTTCGCGACGGCGATCGTCACTTCAGCGATATTGCGGACCTGAGCCGTGAGATTGCCGGCCATCTGGTTGACAGACTCAGTGAGGTCCTTCCAAACGCCGGAAACGCCCTTAACTTTCGCCTGCCCGCCGAGCTTGCCTTCGGTACCGACTTCGCGGGCGACACGGGTCACCTCCGATGTGAACACGGATAGTTGTTCGATCATCGTGTTGACGAGCATCGCCGAGCGCAAGAATTCGCCCTGCAGCGGGACACCGTCGACAGCGAGTTCCATAGATTGCGTCAGATCGCCTTTGGCAACAGCGCCGATCGCGCGGGCGACGTCGGTCGTTGGCCGCACAAGGTCGTCAATTAGCCGGTTAATCGAGTCGGCTTTCACTGCCCAACCGCCGGTCGCTGCAGGCAGCGACATGCGTTGCTTCAGCCGACCTTCCTTGCCGACCGTGACGCTAAGCCGCGCGATTTCGCGCGACGTGTGATCTTCGTGGATAATGGTTTGATTGAACGCCTCCGCGATGCGTCCGTCGATGCCCGACCATTCGAGCGGAAGTCGAACAGAAAAATCGCCCTCACGGAAGGCGATCATGGCTTTCAGAATCTGCCGCAGATGAGCGTCCCGCGAGTCGGCGCCATCCTCAACCACGCCGTTTGCGTTCCCGTTGCTCAGCGTATGGTCTATTTCTTGAACTGCGACAGCCATGCCGCCCTCACTCGCGAGCGCTAAAGACGGGGAAGTATTTTGTGAGGGTCGAGTCTTGGCCATATGTTTGTCACCTCAGATACGACAGCGAGTGCGGCCGTTTAAATGTTAGTCGTGATAGCTCGGCCGGAGTTAGATTTGCGTGCGATCCGCAACGTAGAAACATTATGTTCACGTTCGCAGTGAAACAGATATATCAGTCCCGCCGCCAAAGCTCGAGTCGCAACGGAAAAGCAACGATGGCGCACGCGCGTTGGGTAACCCCGACAACCACTACAAATTCTGCGCCGCTCGAATCGCAATATCAGTGCGTCATTTTTCTAACGACTGAAAGCTTCAGCTGAAGCTTATTCTTTTCCGGCCGTACGGGTCTGTAGAATTGCACGCTACGCGGTGAATTGGGTCGACAGGGACCAACCTGGCCGCTTTGAATCCACGCACCAGCGGAAATATTGGCGTATTTGACCCGATCTGATTGGCCTGGGCAGTCAGGACTATCCAAAGCATGAGAGCGAAATCCCCATTCGCCGAGATAGAACACCTCGGCCACCGACACAATCTATCTACTTTGTTGAGTCTGCCGGCAAGTGATATTGCTTGCGAATTGCTTCGCGGTCGAAGTTCTTTGGCGGGGTTTCGTCTTCGTTCGATTCCAGGTCGCGGAGCGTTAGCGGTCGAATTCTCACCCCGTCCCGTGGCACCTCCACCTTTGCACACCAAGCGATCGCGTTCAGTACGAGCTTGCGGAAATTCGGGTCGGACCAGTTCCAATGGAAGTGTCCGCCTGTAAATCCAAACCCGCGACCGCCATCCGGTCGTTCGGCTGCCCACGCTGTGTGTTGGACTTCGCCACGCGCGATTGCCGCGCGCACGGCCGGGTTGCCGGCATGCGGATCGTCGGGCCGCGAGAGCGTTTCCTGTGGCGGCAGTGCCGTAAGAATCGGTGTCACGCCCTTCATGTCGTCGCGGAAACGCATGTGGTAGTACCACTCATCGTTGACTTCGAATGGCTGAACGCCGCGTGTTATTGGGTTTTCTGGCAGCTTCGCGTAGTTCGCGGTCCAATGTGGATTCACGGACCAATCGGTTTCAAAATAGCCGCCGATCCAGTCGAGAAACTTTTGCGCGGCGGGTCCGTTTGGCACTTCGACGGCGTAGTGCAGGCAGACGATGCCGACACCGTTTTTGGCGAGGGCGTCAAGCTCGGCAAGGTGCTCCATCACCATGTGCCCCGGCCCACCGTCGCCGTACATGACCACGCAGTCAGCGTCAGCAAGCAGCTTTGGATCTTCAGGCCAGCCGTAGTGATAGACCTGGGTCTCGACGGGCAGTCCGCTGTCGTCGAGCGATTTCGCGAGCAGCATGCAACCAGCGAGGTGATCGTGTGCGCCGTAACCGTGGCTAGGGTTGCCGGCGAGGAATACGACTTTTCGCTTCGCCCCTGGCTCATCTGCCCCGCGCGTCGAAGTCGATAGGCCAACGAATACAGTTGCAAGGCACATGAGTGTGGCAGTTATTCGCATCATGATCCCACCAGCATCCTGAGACGACAATTTGTCCTGAAATTCTTCCGTTAACTATCCAGTGTTTTTGACGGATGTCTACAGGCACGCAACTTGCGCCGAGCGAATTGGTCTAACATCATGCCGCGATTTAGCAACCTCTCGAAGTTGGCTAGTTTCCGATAGTTGTGTACATTTGTCCATATCTCCTCGAGGTACGATCTTGGAAATTCAACACAAGCTGGCGATTCTGGCCGATGCCGCTAAGTACGACGCCTCGTGCGCGAGCAGCGGATCGAAACGCACTCGTCCTGGCAGCCGGCTTGGAAGCACCGAGGGCATGGGAATCTGCCATAGTTACACGCCGGACGGCCGGTGTGTTTCGCTTCTGAAGATATTGCTAACGAATTATTGCGTGTTCGATTGCCAGTATTGCGTGAATCGAATTTCGAGCGACATCCCGCGGGCACGGTTCTCAGCCGACGAGGTCGTGCAGCTGACGATTCAGTTTTATCAGCGGAACTATATCGAAGGGCTGTTTCTTAGCTCTGGCATCATTCAGTCACCTGATTACACGATGGAACAGCTGGTGCTCGTCGCGAAGATACTGCGCGAGACGCACCACTTTGGCGGTTACATTCACCTTAAAACAATTCCGGGAGCTTCCGAAGACCTACTGACGCAGGCAGGGCAATACGCCGACCGGCTTAGCGTGAATATTGAATTGCCGACGCCAGCTGATCTACAGAAGCTCGCGCCTGAAAAAAAGACGCCAACCATTTTGGGAGCGATGCAAACCGTAAAACACGGGATCGACATCCATCGCGATGAGAAAAAGGCCGGTTTAAAGCCGCCGACATTTGCCCCAGCTGGGCAAAGCACGCAAATGATTGTTGGCGCGACGGCCACGCCGGATGCAGAAGTGCTGACTACGGCGTCGGACTTGTACTCGAAGCAACGGCTTCGCCGCGTTTACTATTCGGCCTACAGCCCGATACCGCACGCCGACGGTCGCCTTCCGGCGGACAAGCCGCCGCTGGTGCGGGAGCACCGGCTCTACCAGGCGGATTGGCTACTCCGATTTTACGGTTTCAAAGTCAACGAACTCGTGACGAACGCCGATCGCAACCTGGACTTGGAGATCGACCCGAAGCTTGCGTGGGCACTAGCGCATCGTGAGCTATTTCCGGTGGATGTGAATCGTGCCGATCGTGAACAACTGCTTCGCATTCCAGGCGTGGGTGCGAAAAGCGTCCAAAAGATGTTGCGAACGCGGCGGCATCGTCGGTTGCAGGTATGCGACATGCGAAAACTCGGCGTGGCCTGGAAACGCACGGCTCCTTTTGTGCTGACTGCTGACTTTAATCCCGCAGTGCGAAAGCTGGATGACCTGCAGTTGCGATTGCAACTGCAACACCGCGAGCGACAGTTGCTGTTGTTTGACGCCGCGAGTTCGGCACTCAACGGAGAAGTGTGATGCACGTCGTGGCGGCGAATACATTCGAGGAGTGGCGCCTGGTGGCACGCGCTCTGTTAGCGAGTGCGGTGCAACCGCCGCATGTATGCTTTCGCGAAGTTGGTCCGCAACGCGAGTTGTTTCAAGCAACTAAGCCGAAAGGGAGCGAGCAATTTGCCAAAAGGCAATCAGCACAAAACTCGACTACTTTTCGAGTTTCCAAACGCTTCCTGCAATTGGCCGAGGCCGTGGCCTGTCATCGCGACGCTAGCCGCTTTGAACTTCTCTATCGTACGCTGTGGCGGCTGATGCACGGAGAATCACGATTGCTGGACGTGTCCACGGATGATGACGTTCACAAGCTGCACGAAATGGAAAAGGCCGTTCGCCGCGATTGCCACAAAATGAAGGCGTTCGTGCGTTTTCGTCGCGTCGAAGCCGACGGGCGCGAACAATTCATCGCATGGCATCGGCCCGATCATCGGATCGTGCGGCGCGTCGCACCTTTCTTCTCACGTCGCTTTCCTACGATGGAATGGACGATTCTTACGCCCGACGATTCGGTCCATTGGAATGAACAAGAACTGACGTATGGCCCCGGCGTTCCAGCGAGCAACGCTCCGCAAGCCGACGAACTTGAGGCAATGTGGAAAACTTATTACGCCTCGATCTTCAATCCGGCGAGAATCAAATTGAAAACAATGAAGCGCGAAATGCCGGTTCGCCACTGGAAAACGCTTCCGGAAACGGCAATTATCCCCGAGATGCTGCTCGACGCTCCGAGACGGGTCGAAAAAATGGTTGCGATACCACCTGGTGGATACCGCTCGGCGACCCAATTCGTTCCAGAGTCTCAAGATTACGAGTCTTTGCGAGACGCTGCAGGTCGTTGCCAGGGTTGCGAACTGTATTGCGACGCAACGCAAACGGTTTTTGGCGAAGGGTCCGCAACTGCTCAGATCATGATGGTGGGCGAACAACCGGGCGACATGGAAGATCGCGAAGGCCGGCCGTTCGTTGGACCTGCAGGTGCCGTGTTCGACGACGCCATGCGCCAAGCAGGAATCAAACGCGACGCTGTCTACCTAACTAACGCTGTTAAACATTTTAAATTCATCTTGCGCGGAAAAAGACGAATTCATAACAAGCCGAGCATTCAGGAAGCCATCGCCTGCCGACCGTGGCTGGAGGCAGAAATCGAGTTGGTCCGGCCTAAGATACTCGTGTGCTTGGGTGCAACGGCCGCCCAATCGCTAATGGGCACTGACTTTCGCATCACGCGTGATCGCGGACGATTCTTCGAAACCACGTGGTGCCCAGCGACGATCGCCACGTATCACCCGTCTGCAGTGCTTCGAGCACAGGATAAATTGCACAGTGCACAAATAATGGATGATTTAATTGGCGACTTACGTGCCGCGCAGCAATATCTGACCCAGATCTCTTAAGCCAAGGCGCAAGAAAAACGCCGAGCGCTGCCAGGCTTGCCTGACAGCGACTCGGCGCTTTGATTTGTCTAGCTCACGCCGGCAGGACTCCGGCGGCACCGAACTTTGAGTGTCTTACGACACCATGTCCTTGAGCTTCTTCAGCGGGCGAATCTTCACGACATTGCGGGCCGGCTTGGCCTTGAAGACTGTCTCTTCTTTCGTGAAGGGGTTGATGCCCTTGCGTTCCTTGGTTGCTGGCTTGTGCTGCACGACAATTTTGCAGAGGCCTGGCATCGCAAACGTCTTCGAGCCGCCCTTGCTGAGCGACTTCTTGATCTGGTCGTTGAGCGCGTCGAAAACGGCGCTGACATCGCGCTTGGTCAAACCGGTCGTTTCGGCAATGCTCGCGTAGATCTCGGTTTTCGAGGGCGGCTTTGTGGTGGCCTTCGCCATTGAACTAAATCCTCCAGACGATTGGGGTGGTTAACAAAGGGTCTTAAAACCGTACAACGCACCTTCCTTCGTGCGTTGCGAAGGTGCAAATTAAAGGGTGCTGCCACTCGAATACAAGTCGGAAAATGCCGATTTTGCCGATAAAAACGGGCATTTTCGGTGATGAGTCGATGGCGAAGATGAAGGCGGGCAGAGAAAACAGCCTTTACTGCCGGTAAATCTAGCTCAGCGCGTGCCGGCTGAAGTCCGCCCCCGCCCGCAGCTTGATCGAACCGCCAAAGGCTGTAAGATGAAATATAGCTTTGAGTTAGGTGGGGAATCGGTGAACGCCGATTGGACGGCGGCTTGGAACTAATCGAATAGGCAGGCCCTCTTAAATAGTGGAAGGATGACCGCCGACGTGCGTGGGAAAGCGTTCCTCGCTCCCGGCCGCGTTTGAACGCAAATTTCCTCCCAACCGCCGCCAGAATGAGCGGCTCTAGGTCGACCGGTAGTCGCCAGCACCGAAGGATCGCTATGGATTCATATATATGGTCGGCTCGACGAAGGAGCGTCAGAGTTTTCACGATCGCTACAATCTGCTTGGCACCGGTGTTCCTAATTGCCGCCCCGCAGGCCATGGCTCAGGCGCCGCAGCAGCCTCAGCCGATGATCGACCCGACGCAGCGGCCGGAACCAGATCCTCTCGCCGGCGTCTATTTGCCGAGTGATCGGGCAATATCTAGGGCGATCGGCCGGGTGCGCGAGCGTTTAGCGGCGGGTGAGTTTCACGAAGCACTCACTTTTCTCCAAGGTATTTTGGGACGTGAGGAAGATTCTTTCATCGAACGGGCGGGAAGCGACCGCGGTCAACTTGGGCTGAAGGCTACGGCTCGCAAAATGATCGGCGAGTTGCCGCCCGATGGAATCAACGCGTACGAGTTACTGCAAGGCCCGGCCGCGCGGAAGCAGTTGGAGGCAGCGCTGCGAGACGGCGACCGGGATGGTATCGCTAACGTCGTCCGGCATTATTTTCACACGACGGCCGGCTACGAAGCCGCGCTGGTTTTGGCGCAGGTTGAAGCCGACCAGGGGCATCGCCTCGCAGCTGCGCAGCTGTATCAGGATTTAATTTCCGCTCCTCGTGCCGCGGCGCGTTTTGAGCCGCAACTCTCTGTCGCGGCCGCACTAAACCAACTTGCCGCTGGACACCCTGAGGAGGCCATGAATCTTGTCCGTGCAGTCAGCGAACAGCATCCGGGCGCCGAGATCGCCATTGGCGGAAAAAAAATGAAACTGCCGAGCGGTGGGAACACGCTGTCGTGGCTCACGACAATTGCAGGCGCGATCAAGGCATCGACCGCAGCGGGCGGCGATTGGCTCATGCTTCATGGTGACCCATCGCGCAACGTTGAATCGCCTGGCGGCAAGCCGCATCTCCGGCCGCGCTGGGAGGCTCGCGTTGTTAACGAGCCCGCAATTGAGTCGTATCTCAACAGTCGCTCGAACGATTACCTCCAACGTAACGCAGTTTCGATTCCGTGCGCGCGGCCGATCGCCGTTGGCGAGATGGTCGTAATGCGTACGCCGCGAAATGTTGTGGCTGTCGACTGGCGTACCGGCAAGCGAATTTGGGAGACGCGAGATGAATCGGAGTTGGATCGCGACGAATCACTGGCCGACCCAAATGGTATGGTCGCCGATAGCGATCAAATTGGCCCGAAGGACAAGCAACTTGAAGATCGTGTCTGGGAGGATGCGCTTGCCGCGTCTCTTTCCAGTGACGGCAGCCGCGTGTTCGTCGTTCAAGGCCTGCCAAATACTCGGGATGACGATAATTTTCCGTTTCAAATGAACATGGCGTTCGGCCGAGGGGTGGTCGAAGCGCCGACGGCGGCGAATCAGCTTGCCGCATACGACTTAGCAACTCAGGGGAAGTTGGTCTGGGAACTCGACGGCTCACGCGTAGCAGGTCCCCTGGCTGGCGGGTTCTTTCTTGGCGCTCCTTTGCCGATTGACAATTCGCTATTCGTCATGGTCGAGGTTCGCAGCGCGCTCTATCTCGTTGCGCTCAACTCGGCGACCGGGCAGATCGAATGGCAGCAACAGCTGCTTGGACTGGAGCAAGGCATTCTGATGGACCCGCTACGCCGACGTGCGGGGGCTACACCCTCGTATTCGGGAGGGATTCTGGTATGCCCGACAGGTGCAAGCGTGGCCGTCGCGGTTGATGTCGTTAAACGTGAATTGGCTTGGGTCTATCGATACACGCGCGAAGCACCGACAAACGTCGAAGCGCGCCAGTTCTGGCAACAGCAGCAGTTGCAGAGCCAACTTGTACGGGCCAATGATAAATGGATTGATAGTGCCGCAATCATCTCTGATGGCCGCGTACTTATTACACCCCCGGAGTCAGGCGAACTTCATTGTGTTGATTTGCAGTCTGGAAGACTTTTGTGGAAGCGCCGCCGGGGCGAGGCATTGTTTGTTGCCGGAGTTGATCGGAGCACCGTGCTGCTCGTTGGCAACCAATCGGTTCAAGGCCTTCGCCTGTCCGACGGCTTGCCCTCTTGGAAGCAGGAAAGCATTGCGCTGCCCACTGGTGCACTTCCGGCCGGTCAGGGTTATCTCAGTGAGGGCAATTACTATCTGCCGCTTACAACCGGTCAAATCGCCACGATCGAGGTGGCAACTGGCAAGTTGTCGAGCGATATGACATCGAGCTCCGACACTGTGCTGGGGAACTTAATCTGCTATCGCGGCAGTGTCCTATCGCAATCGCCAATTGTGTTGGATAAGTTCGAGCAGCTCGATTTGCTGCAAAAGCAAACGGAAGCGACCCTCGCCCAGAACCCGGACAACACCAACGCGCTGCGTGAACTCGCCGAAATCAAAGGCAGCGCCGGCGAGAAGCAAGAATCGGCACGACTTCTGAAGCGCGCGATGGAACTGGCGCCTGAAGATGCCCTTACGCAAGAGATGTTGGTCGAGCTTTTGCTGGACCAGCTTGAGGCGGACTATGCTGGCAATCGAGCTGATGTGCCGCTTGTCACCAAGTTAATTCGCCGTCGCGATCAGCAAACTCGATTGCTGCGTATAGACGCTGCCGGGCTGGATGCCGCCGGACAGAGCCTGGCTGCATGGGATGCCTATCTCCGGCTGGCGGATTTCACTGCTGAGGAGCCCGCCTATTTACGAATCGACGATCGCTACGCTGTGCGGAGCGACCGCTGGATCGCGAGCCAATTAGCGAGTATCTGGTCCAAAGCATCGCCGCAAGACCGAATGGTGTTGTCTGAGAAGGTTTCCGCTCGGCGCCCTAATCTCAGCGGTCAACTTACGGCTGCCGATATGCGTCACTACCTGTCACATCTCGGAAGCCTTCCAGGCGCGGACGAAGTGCGGCTCGCGCTCGCACGCTTCCTCGCGGGGCACGATCGTGCGCAGGAAGCCGAGCTTCAAGCGCTGCAATTGTTGAGTGGGCCGGTCGGAGGTGCCGCATCGCAAGACACAGAGAAAATCCTCGCTCAGATCAACGCGAAGGCGGACGCCCAAACGGCCGCCAATGTGAACTGGCCACACGGTCGAGTTGATATCGAAGAGTTGCCCACCGGCCAGCAGCCGATTCGTGAACGACAGCAGATGCGACCGCAGTACGATCGGCAGGCGATGTACCGCCTTCTTCGCATTGAGCAGAATTACAGGTCGAAATCTCCGGAGACTCAGTGGCTCGTCGCGATGGACGGCTCGGAAGTTATCGGTCGCAATTCGCTCGGCGACGACATTTATCGACTCGCCATTGATCCGGCAACGTTGCCCCGGCAAATTCGCGAGCCGGGGCACGTCCACGGGGTCAGCCTAGGGCACTTACTGTATTTGATGGTTGGCGGTCGGGTAATGGCAATCGATTACCGCCAAGCGGCCGGTGTGTCGGATGGCGAGTTGCTCTGGCCGGCCCGCGGGTCCGAAACGGACGGTACCACCAATGGCCTCCCGCGTCTTGCTCCGCTGAACGTGGCTGCTCGTACGAGCCGGCCACCGGTTTATCACAGTTATTCCGGTCGCCGACGAATTGCCGGTGCCGGTGGAGTTGCGGGCGGTTCCTTAGGACCGGTGTCGCCGAGTGGCCTCGTCTTTCAGGATTCCGATGCGTTGAAGTGCGTCGATCCACTCACGGGTGCTGTTCTCTGGATGCGAACTGATGTTCCGATTGGCTGCGAGCTATTCGGCGATGACGAATTCGTGTTCGCGGCCGATGTCAGCAATCACGCCGCATACGTAATTCGTGCCGCGGATGGTCAGCTGATGGGCCAGCGCGAATTGCCAAAGCCTGAATGGCTGATGACGGGCGGCCGCAACATCGCTCAACTCGGATTCAATTCTGGGGAAGCGAGTCGGATGTGGGTTGTAACGGTCACTGATATCTGGTCCCAAGAAACTTTGTATAAGGCAGAGTACTCTCCTGCCGTACGCGTTTCAGCTGTCGAACCAAACCTGATTGCGATTCTGGAGCCGACCGGTAATTTTCACGTGTTGGATGTCGACACGGGTAAGCTCGTCGTCGACCAAAAATTGGAACCTGCGAACGACCTACAAGCGATTCAAACACTGCGATCCGGTGACGAGCTTTTCCTGTTCGTCACGGGGCAGTTGCAGTCGCCGAACAAACCGATCGGCCTGCCCGTAGATTATCCGCTGGTCGACGGTCCCGTGTATGCCTTTAGCCTAACGAGTGGCAAACCGCTTTGGCCGAGCCCGGCTATCGTTCGCAACCGCGGGCTCGTTCTGCAGCAACCGTCGGATATACCGTTCCTTGTATTCGCAGAACGCCAATCGCCGCGAGACGCTTCGACGCCGAACTTGCCGATTCGCGTCCTGTGTGTGGACAAGCGAACAGGGCAAACCGTGTATCGCAAAGAATCGCTTGCCGATGCAGCGGTCCCGCGCTTCCGCGTGCGGGGCGAGATGGATACTCGACCTACGGTGGCTTTAGAAACAAGCGGCGGTAAGATCCTACTGACAATGACCGACAGTCCGCGGCCGCCGCAGCCGCCGACCAATGATGATTTGGAAGCGCCGCGTGAAATTGCTGAGCGCGGGTTACGCGCGCTCGGCCAGCGATTTTCCAATGCGCTACAGAAGGCGCTGGAAAAGCCCTCTGCCGCGCCTAACCGACGACCGCCGCAGCCGCAACTGGCGCCGAATGCTGCGCCGCCCGCGCCCGCCAACCCAGTCGAAAAACCGCCGCCTCCGCAAACGGACGATGATTAACGCAGTGAAAAAGCAATTAAATGACCGATGGGCATGGCGAGTACTTATCGCTTGCGGCATTTTCGCCTTCGCCCTTTGCTCGTGTGTGCGCGCGTATGCGGATATCGCTGATGCGCGGACACAGCGTGTGGTCACCGAGGGCTTGGATTACCTTGCCTTCAACCAGCACAAACTCGGCCACTGGACTGCGCAGGGACGTTACCCGACCGCGATGACTGCTCTCTGCGGGTTGGCATTCCTGTGCGAAGGCTCGACCACGACTCAAGGGAAGTATGCCGACAATATTCGCCGCGCCGTCGATTACATCATTCGTCAAAGCCGGCCGAACGGTCTGATAGGCGACCCCGTTCGCGACGACCGTTACACCTACGGCCATGGCTTCTCGATGCTGTTCCTCTCGCAGGTACTGGGCGATGAAGAAGATGAAGATCGCCGCGCTGAGTTGATCGATGTGCTGACCCGCGCCGTGCAATTTACCGGTCAGGCGCAAACACAGGCCGGCGGCTGGGGATACGTTAGCGCCAAAGACGGCGGCGGATTTGACGAAGGTTCCACGACGATCACGCAAGTGCAAGGCCTGCGCGGTTGCCGCAACGCTGGCATTCCCGTGCCGAAAGAGATCATCGACAGGGCGGTGCAATACATCAAGGATTGCACGCTTCCCGAAGGCGGCGTGCAGTATAGCAGCAAAGGCGGCGGCGGAAGGCCCGCCATCACCGCGGCGGCGATCGCCTGCCTTTTCAACGCCGGGCAGTACGACGACGACCTCGTGCCTCGCATGATCAAGTACTGTGAGCAGAATCTCAGCTCTGATAACCGCAGTAGCTACGGCCACTGGCATTACGCCCATTTTTACTATTCTCAGGTGCAATACCGCGAAGGGGGCGAACGTTGGGAACGTTACAAAACGGAAGTGCAAGCCAAACTTCTCCGGGAAGCATCCGAAGTGAAACTCGGCGACAAAACCGGCGTCGAGTGGACACAGGGTTACGTCGGTCCGATTTACACCACCGCCCTCAACCTGATCATCCTCCAACTCGACAACGCCTGCCTGCCGATTTATCAACGATAAGAATTGCACAGAGATCACAGAGTTCACAGAGAGCGAATTGCTTTTCTCCGTGATCTCTGTGTCCTCTGTGGTTAAAAGCATTCGCTTCAGATCTACAACAAGACGCAGACTTTCATGCAAGATGACCAAAACGGTTCCATCGCTCGCCTCGGTGCTGCGATTGAGCAAATCAAACAACAGCTTTCCCGCGTAATCGTGGGCCAGAACGATGTGATCGAGCAGATGCTGATCGCGCTGTTCGCTCGCGGTCACTGTTTGCTCGAAGGCGTACCAGGACTCGCGAAAACGTTGCTCGTGAGTACGCTCGCACGGTCGTTGAATCTCACATTCAGCCGCATTCAGTTCACACCGGACCTGATGCCGGCAGATATCACGGGCACTGACATCATCGAAGAGAATCGCGCGAGCGGCCAGCGTGACCTGCGGTTCCTCGCCGGGCCGATTTTCTCGCACGTGATTCTCGCCGATGAAATAAATCGCACACCACCAAAAACGCAGGCGGCGCTGTTGGAAGCCATGCAAGAGCGGCAAGTTACGGTTGGCCGCATCCGGCACCAGATGTCCGACCCGTTTCTCGTCCTCGCCACACAGAATCCAATCGAGCAGGAAGGCACCTATCCGCTTCCGGAAGCGCAACAGGACCGGTTCATGTTTAAGGTGCTCGTTTCCTATCCGAGCTTCGACGAGGAATTTGAAGTCGCCCGGCGAACGACTACGGGTTCGCTTGAGCAAGTTGAGCCAGTACTGTCGCCCGACGAGATTCGGCAACTTCAGGACCTCGTCCGCGCCGTCCCGATCAGCGATCAGCTGATCCGCTACACGCTCGCCCTCGTACGGCAAACTCGCGTCCGCGAGCCCGGCGCACCTGATTTCGCTCGCGATCAGTTGGCATGGGGCGCCGGTCCGCGTGCGACTCAATTCCTGATTCTCGGTGCCAAAGCCAGAGCGCTCGTACACGGCCGGCCGCACGTGTCGCTGGAAGACATTGCCGCGCTCGCTAAGCCGGTGTTGCGTCACCGTATCGTGGTGAATTTCGCGGCCGAGAGCGACGGCATCACGTCCGACCAAATTATCGACCAACTCCTCGATACCACTCCGAAGCACGAAGACCAACTCCTCCATGACGACCGATTCCAAAAGATCTTTGCATCCTGAGGTCATCAAGCGGATCGGCCGCCTCGAGATTCGTGCTCGTCACATCGTCGAAGGGCTGCTCAGCGGGATGCATCGCAGTCCGTATTTCGGGCAGAGCGTCGAGTTTCTGCAGCACCGCGAGTATGCGCGTGGCGACGATCTGCGTCGCGTGGATTGGAAGGTGTGGGCCAAACAGGACCGCCTTTACGTAAAGCAATTCGAGGAGGATACAAATCTCCGCTGTTGCCTGCTCGTCGATGCATCGGCCAGTATGGAGTACGGCAGCGGCGCGATGACTAAGCTTGATTACGCTGTGACCGCCGCGACTGCGCTCGCCTATCTATTGCTCCGTCAACAGGACTCGGTCGGATGCGCCGTATTCGACGAAGATATTCGCCAGGCGATTCCGCTCCGCACGAGCACGAGCCATCTCACCACGATCGTGCGTGCGCTCGAGCAACGCGAGCCGCGGGATAAAACTGGGCTGAGCGACGTACTTGCGCGCGTAGCCGAAACGTACCCGCGGCGCGGCATGATGGTTCTGCTGTCCGATCTGTTTGTCGACGCCGCGGACATCCAGCGCGGTCTGCGACTGCTGCGCCAGCGGGGGCACGATGTCTTAGTGCTTCAGATTCTAGATGATGACGAGCTCGATTTCCCATTCAACCGTCCCTCCCGCTTCGAAGGTTTGGAAACCGCCGATCAGTTGACGTGCAACCCACGAGCGCTCCGCGAAGGTTACCTTACTGCGTTAAACCAGTTCCTGGATACCGTCCGACACAACTGCGCTCGCGACAACGTCGACTATGCCCTCATCCGCACCAGCACTCCTCTGGATGTTGCCCTGACTGCGTTTTTGAGGCATCGACTTCGCGAACGCCAACGATAAGTAGGTCAGGCTTCAGCCTGAAGATTTGCCAACTTCCATCAGGCTGTAGCCTGACCTAATACATGTCCTTCCTTTTCCCATCACTGCTCGCGATTGGCCTGCCGCTAATCGCCGTGCCCATTTTGATCCATCTGATCAATTTGCGCCGGCAGCAGCACGTTCGTTGGGCGGCGATGCAGTTTCTCGTCGAAAGCCAGCGCCGCAATCGGCAGTGGATTCTTCTCAAGCAAATGCTGCTGCTCCTGACGCGAATGGGAATCGTAGCGGTACTGGTGCTGATGCTCGCGCACTTGGTGCTGCGGAACGAATGGCTTGGCCTGCTTGGCCGCGGAACCACGCACCACCTGGTGTTGCTGGACGACAGCTACTCGATGAGTGATCGCTGGAACGAGACATCGGCACTCGAAGAGGGCAAGCGGGCAACACGAGCGATCGTTGAGCAAGCGTCGCAACATTCGGATACCCAGCTCGTAACGCTGCTGCGATTCTCAGAGGCGGCGCGGCTTTCCGCGGGTGCGCAGCCGAAAGTGTTCGCGGAGCAAATCACCGACGCGTTCCGCAGCCGTCTCGAACCGCTACTTGCTGGCTGGGGCCCATCAGAAACCGACGCTGGTCCGGCGGAAGCGCTGAAGGCGATTCCGCGGCTACCGCTGGCCGAAGGCGAGCAATCGCTGATTGTTTACCTCGTGAGTGATTTTCGCGCCCGCCAGTTCAGCAGCGCTACGGAAGTGCGCAAGCTGCTCGCCGATCTCGGCGAAAAAGAGCGAGTCTCGCAGATTCATCTGGTGCGTTGCGTTCGCGAAGCGCGGCCCAACTTGGCCATCAAGTCGCTCGAACCCGTGTCGGGCGTTCGCGCCGCCGGCGTGGAAATGTGGATGAATGTCACCATAGCGAATTACGGCGACACTCCGGCACGCGGTGTTACCGTTCAGCTGCAGCAAGACGGCGACGCCTTGCCCGCTTTGGTGCTGGACGACATTCGACCCCGCGACGAGATCTCGCATAAGTTTCGCGTCCAATTCGCGGGCGTCGCCGCGCACTGGCTTTCAGCAACTCTGCCCGCCGATGCCGTGAGTGTCGACAATACTCGTTACTACGCTTGTGACCTGCCAGGTGCTCAGCCCGTTCTAATCGTCGACGGCTCTTCCGATGGCCGCGGCGGACGGCAACTGTCGCTCGCTCTATCTCCGGGCGGCAACACGCGCACCGGTTGGCAGCCACATATCGAGCCCGCTCGATTTTTGGCCGATGTCGACAAACTTAAACAGCAGGCCGCCGTTTGCTTAATCGATGTGCCGCAGCTCATGGATGATGAGCTGGCCGCACTGGAGAACTACGTTCGCGGTGGCGGCGGAGTAGCGTTCTTTGTCGGTGCGAATTTGAACCGGCCGTTTTACAACGACCGGCTGTTTAAAAACAACGAGGGGCTATTCCCTGCCCCACTCAAGTTGCCAACGCAGCTGCTTGATAGCGCAGGCGAAACCGCGCCGGACGTCGAAGTCACGCAACATGCTCTCTTCCAAGTACTTGCTGGCCGACGCAACAGCTTCTTGCCACTTCTGATGGTCGAGTACTTTTACGCGCTAGAGGACGGGTGGCAGCCACCTTCGGACGGCAGTGCACAAGTCATCGCCCGGATTCGCAACGGTGCTCCACTCGTAATTGAGAAAAAATTCGGCAAGGGACGCGTCGTCGCTCAACTCACCAAGCTGTCGTCGGCCGATACACCGATTGGCCGTTGGAGCAACTGGAGTTTAAACCCAGCCTTTCCTGTGCTGGCGAATGAACTGGCGAGCTACCTTGCCGTGTCGCACGACACTGATCCGCTGCTCGACATCGGTGCCGACCTAATTGTTTCCACCGACGAAGGCAAATACGACCCTCGCTTCCGCTTCCTGCTACCCCCGAAATCCAACCCGGGCGAGGCCGCTTCAACGGCCGGGCCAACCACGTCAAAGTCCTCCCGCCCGGAAGTCACCATCGAAGCCACGTCGGCAAACGGCAAGCTTACTGCCAAACTTGAAAACGTCACCGAAAGCGGTATCTACGAAGCACAATTACAACCGCTCACAGGTCCGCCCGAGCGCCGCGCGTTCGCCGTGAATGTTCCCGTCGCCGAAGGCGATCTCGCGATCACGCCAACGCCCGATCTTACGCGTCAGCTCGCCGGTGTCGATTACCAAATGCACGACGCTGCCGACATGTCGCTCGACACTCGACAGTTGGCCGGCTTCCAAATGGGCGACGCGTTGCTCGGAGCACTCGTCGCGATGCTGCTTCTCGAGCAAGTCATCGCGTACATCGCTAGCTACCACATCAAACCGCTGCGAGGTTTTACGCGATGAACCTCGCAGCATCGGCAATCCTGCTCCTCGCACAAGTCTCGGCCGCGATTCCGTCCGCTTCGTCCGGTGATACGCCTGGTTCGTCGTCGACCGAACGCGTGGTCTACGAAATCTCGCGCCTGCGATCCTACGACGATGAACGTCTTCCTGCCGCGCTGATCGTCGCTGGCGCCATCGCCCTGGTTGGCGTCGTTTGGCAACTTTATCGTCGTGATGCGGTTGAGCTAGGCCGCGGAACGCGCGCTGGCGTCATGTCCTTGCGTTGCCTTGCGCTGGTAGGGCTCGTTGTTTTCTTTCTCGGCATCGAGCGCCGCACGACGCGCGAAGTCGTACATAACTCCCAGGTCGCGGTATTGGTCGACGTCAGCCAAAGCATGGGACTGAGCGCCAACGAAAATGCCAGTGACAACAGTGCCACGCGCATGCAGTCCGTCGTCGGCGTGCTCACCAACAGTCCGATGATCGACGAGCTTCGCAAAACTCACGACGTCAACGTCGTGAAGTTCGACCAGGAGGTTGAGCCAGTTGTTACGTTTCCGAAGACTCAAGAATCGGGAAGCAAGATTCAAGAGCCGGAAGGATCACAGTCGCCCACGCAGCAAAATCCGACTCTCGATTCTCAGCTTTTGACTCTCGACTCGCTCAAGCCTCGCGGCACGCAAACTCGACTAGGTCAAGCTCTGGCCGACGAGCTCAGACTTTACCGTGAGGCCCCGCTCGCGGGTATCGTCGTCATCAGCGATGGCGCTCAGAACGCCGGGATAGAACCAGGAGCCGCCATGGAATCCGCGCGGCAATCGAAGGTGCCGCTTTTCACGATCGGCGTTGGCTCTGCAGGTTCGCAACGAAACATTGCGGTTCGCGATCTCGTCGTGCCGACGCGAGCCTTTCCGAACGATACGCTCAACATCACGGGCTATTTGCAAGCAAATGGCTATCCCAACCAGGCGGTGGATGTCGAGCTAACGCGGCGTCGCACGCAAGACCCCGCCGGCGGTGGAACGCCCGTCGCTACGCAGCATATTTCGCTGGGACCCGATGGTGAGATTACGCCAGTCACTTTCGACACTGAGCCAGGACAGCCGGGCACATTTGTGTTTCAGCTCCGCGTAAAGGCCCCGCCCGACGACGGCAATCCCCGCGACAACCAGCGCGAGGCCGAGATTGAAATCGTCGACCACAAGACAAAAGTACTGCTCTTCGCGAGCGGACCGATGCGCGATTACCAGTTTCTCCGCAATCAGCTGCACCGCGATCCGACAATGATCACGGACGTATACCTGCAATCGGGTCAGGTGGGCATCTCGCAGGACGCGAACAAGATTCTCGATCACTTCCCAAATACGCCGGACGAATTGTTTCAGTACGATTGCATCGTGGCCTTCGATCCGGATTGGACAAAGCTTGATGCAGGGCAAGTCGAACTCGTGGAAAAATGGGTCTCCGAAGAGGCCGGCGGTCTCATCGCTGTGGCGGGGCCAATTGAGACGCCCAAGTGGATACGCAGCGCTCAGCTTTCCAAGCTGCGGGACCTGTACCCGGTAGTATTTCAAAATCGTATGACGCTGATGGACGATGGCCAGACCGGCGGCGATACTCCTTGGCCGCTAACGTTCGAGCGCGCAGGTCGCGAAGCGAAATTTCTGTGGATCGCCAAGAACGCTGTCGAGAGCGAATCCGCTTGGGATAGTTTCCCCGGCGTCTTCGGGTATTTCGCCGTCAAAGGCGAGAAGCCGGGCGCTACGGTTTATGCTCGCTTCTCCAATCCAGAAGCCGGCGCCGCGAGCCAACGTCCGGTTTACATTGCCAGCCAGTTTTACGGCGCCGGCCAGGTTCTCTTCATGGGCGGCGGCGAACTGTGGCGCCTCCGCCGCATCGACCCCAGCTACTTCGAAGTTCTTTACACAAAGCTAATCCGCAACGTAAGCCAGGGCCGCATCCTCCGCGGTTCGTCGCGCGGTGCGTTGCTCGTCGAGCGCGATCGATACGAATTAGGCGAAAACGTCGTCATCCGTGCTCGGCTTTCCGACCCACAGCACAAACCGCTCACAGCCGAGAGCGTCACTGTGCAGTTGCTACGCCCGGACGGCACAACCGAACCCGTGAAACTAGTCGCAGAAACCGAACGCCCCGGAATGTACCTCGGCCAGGCCAATGTTCTTCAGGAGGGCACGTATCAACTCTCGCTTTCACTTCCGGGCGGCAGCGAAGAACCGTTGAGCCGATACCTGCAGGTACGCGTCCCCGACCTGGAACGCACGCACGCCGAGCGAAACGACCCGTTGCTCGCGTCGATCGCGAAAGAAACCGGTGGCATTTATTACCAGCAGCTCGACCAGGCCATCCATGGTGCAGGCCCGACCGCCCCGCCGCTCGCCCAGTCTATTAAAAGTCGCGCGGAAGTGAAGCTCGTCAAAGGCACGCCGGACAAACAATTCGCCAAGTCACAAATGCAGTGGCTGCTCGCACTGATCGCTGGCTCCCTGTTCTTGGAATGGATCATTCGAAGAATCAACCGCCTCGCCTGATAAATGCAGACGGGATTCACAGGATCAACAGGATGCGAACAAGAATCTTCATCCTGTTGATCCTGTAAATCGCGTCAAACAACAATCGATGTCAGACCCAACGAAAAACGTCGACCTCACTCCCGCGATTCGCGGCGCGCTCGCTGCCGTGCGCCGGCGGATTCGCGCCTATGTGTGGATCGAAGGCGTGGCGCTGACCATTGGGGCACTGGGGCTGGCGTTTTGGCTCGGTATGGCGTGGGACTGGTCGTTTGAGCCCTCCCCCACCGCTCGTCGCGCTGCGATCGCAATTGCCGCCGCAGCTACGCTGTTCGTCGTGTATCGTTATCTGCTGCGACGGATCTTCGTTCCGATCTCAGATAAGTCGGCTGCGGTGCTGCTCGAGCGACGCTTTCCCGAGCTGCACGAACACTTGATCACGGCCGTCGAAGTGGCCCACGGCGGCGAGGCGGGAGTAACGTACCACCCGCACCTGGTTGCCGAAACGACAAGTGCCGCCGACGCGTCAATTGCTAATGTCGAGGTTGCTCGCCTCTTCAACCATGCGCCACTGCTTCGAGCAGTCGGCCTCGCCGCCGCTGTAATTATCTCGGTCGCTGTATTCGCGATTGGCGCGCGGGAGGGATTTGGTTTCTGGCTGCAGCGGATTGCGCTCAGCGAAGAGCCCTGGCCGCGGCGCGTTCACCTGGAGGTCGTCGGTTTTCCACCCGATGCGAACGGTCGGCGAACACACAAACTTGCGCAAGATGACGATCTAGAGCTGCTCGTTCATGCGAATACAGATGGTTTCGAAGCGCCGGACGACGTCGAAATCCGCTTTCGTCTCGCCGACGGTCGAAAGGGTCGCGACTCGCTCATCCGCGTTGGTGATGCTGCTGCGAACCAAAACGGCTCGCAGCTTTTCCGCTACGAATTCAAGCACGTCGCGAGTGATATGGAGTTCGACATCGTCGGCGGTGATGACCGCGTTCGCGACCTGCATCTGCACGTTGTCGACCGGCCCGAGCTTTTTGCGATTGAGCTCGAGTGCGTGTATCCGAAGTACTTGTCGCGCGAGTCGCGGCGTCTGCCCGTCACCGGCGGCATGCGGATCCCGGAAGGCTCGCAGCTAGTTCTGCATGCCAACTCGACCAAACCGCTGACTGCAGCACGCGTTCGTACATCAAAAGACAAGGAAGACCGGCAACTTGCGATCGATAGCGGGTCGTCGGATAAGCTTGCCTGGGACTACGGAACACTCGCTGGCGACGATGTGCTGACCGTAAACGTCACCGACGTGGACGGCGTAGCCTCGCGCGAGCCCTACCGAATCTCACTCTCGGTTGTGAAAGACGATGTGCCACAAGTCGCAGTGCGGCTCGCCGGCATTGGTTCGGCGATTACACCCGACGCAATTCTTCCGATCGCTGGAAAAATCACCGACGACTACGGTCTCGATCGTGTATGGGTCGAATACCAAATCGACAGGGGTCTGGTCTCCATCCGTCCGCTCGCCGCACAACCGCGAGGCGAACCATCGCTTGAAAAGATAGAGGCCTTCGACGCCCGCACGACGGATGCCGCTACGGGCCGGCGCGTGCTTGAGCTGAAACCCAAGCAGCGGCTTGCACTTACCCTGAAGGCGAGCGACCGATTTGATCTTACTAGCGAGCCGCGCGCCGGTAGCAGTCAGCAGTTTATGCTCGATGTCGTTACACCGGCCGACCTGCTGGCCCTACTCGAACGCCGCGAGCTTGCCCTCCGCCAGCGGTTCGAGGCCATCTACGAGAAACTAACGGACACGCGCAACCTGCTCGGTCGCGTCGAATCGAATGACGGTGCCGCCGACTCGGCTGACTCCCAGACCACCGCGGGCGACGCACAAAAAAATCCAGGAGACAATGGCGCTCCATCCGCCGACGTCGCGACGAATGCCGCTCAACGGATGCTATCACGCCGCCGGCTTCGGGTTTCCGGCTCGCTTCAAAATGTTGTCCAGGCGACCGACGAGATCAAAGGTGTCGCGGAGGCTTTCGACGATCTCGGCGCCGAACTTGTCAACAATCGAATTGATAATCCAGATCTGCGTAGTCGACTTGGGGAACAAATTGCCCAACCGCTGCATCAAATAGCTGAGCAGCGTATGCCCGAGCTGGTGACACAGCTAAAATTGGTGGAGGAACGCATCGCCGATCCGGCGGCGAGCGCTCCCGAACTGAAGAAGGCGATCGTCGAGGCGGATGCAGTGCTGGTCGCAATGCGGCAGGTGCTCGACAAGATGCTCGAACTAGAAACGTATAATGAAGTTGTCGCCCTGCTCCGCGGCATCATCACCGACCAGGACGAAATCTCCCGTCGCACGATCGAGCGACGAAAAGAGAAGGCCAAAGGTCTGCTGGAAAACTGACGGCTCGCATTGAGGACGAAATGGTTTCTCGCAAAGTCGCAAAGACGCAAAGAAGATATTGGAAGGCTTCTCGGTTCTTGGCGGCTTTGCGCCGTTGCCTGAGCACTGCTTTCATTGTCGTTTTTTTCAGTTTGTGTAGTAACGTAGTCGCCCAAGAGCAGGCGAAGTCAGATGCCACTCCGGCTACTGAGACCGCAGCTGCAAAGCCCGAAGCTCCCGCCGGCAACGATCAACTCGCCGTCGACCAGGCTCGCCTGGCCGATCGTTTTAAGCGGCTTGAGGAAGTCGTCGGTCGCCTTGCAGAGCTTTCCGCGTCCAGCGACCCGCGCCGCGCTAAACTACTCCGCGAGGCGATCGCCCAAAGCCGTGAACAGGATCTCAACGTCCGCTTCGAATCAGTCGTCAAGCTGCTGCAGGACGAACGACTTGCCGCCGCCGCAACGAATCAAACCGAGTTGCAAAAGGAACTGGATGGCCTGCTATCGCTGCTCTTGAAGGCCGATCGCGAAAAGGAGCTCAATTCGGAACGCGAGCGCATCAAGAAATATCTCAAAGAAGTCAGCCGCCTGATTCGCGAGCAGAAAAGCGTACGCGCGCGGACCGAGGGCGACGATGACTTGAAATCGCTCCAGGGTGATCAGCAGCGGCTCTCCTCGGACACGGGGAAGTTAGGCGGTATCATCGAGAAGACCGAAGGCGATATAAAGGACGGCGCGGAGAAGAGCGACAAGCAATCCGACTCCAATCAGAGAAAAGGCGAGGGGCAGAAATCTGAAGATGAGAAGTCGGACGATGAGAAGTCCCGAGACAAAAAATCGGGCGACAAGAATTCAGAGGATCGCAATTCCGAAGATAAGAAAAAGCCCGAAGAGAATTCCAAACCGAGTGATTCAGAATCTGGCAAACCGTCCGAAGGCGCACCGAGCGACGGTAAGTCACAACCTAGTGACGGCAAACCATCCGACGGCGAATCGGGAAAGCCAAGTGATTCCAACTCTCCGCCTTCTCAAAGTCAGCCTGGAGGACCGTCCGAAGGCCAACCCGGCGAGCAGCAGGAGCAGCAAGGCGATCAACAACCGCAAAAGCCACAAGCACCGGCCGACCGCGCAACCAATCGACTGAAGAAAGCCCAGCAGCAAATGCAGGAGGCAGAGAAGAATCTCAAGGAAGCGCAGCGCAACCGCGCGACGGAAAGCCAGCAAAAGGCCATCAAGGAACTTGAGCAAGCGCGTGCCGAGCTGGAGCGCGTCCTTCGCCAGCTCCGCGAAGAAGAGTTGGAGCGGACGCTCACACAGTTGGTTGCGCGTTTCCGAAGAATGCTCGAAATGCAGACCGCGATTTACGACGGCACGGTGAACGTCGACAAGACGCCCGCCGAACAGCGCACGCACGACCACGAAATCGAGTCGGCACGCCTGAGCCGTGAAGAGCTCCAGATCGTGCACGAGGTCGACAAGGCACTCTCGCTGCTCCACGAAGAAGGTTCGTCAGTCGCGTTCCCCGAAGCGGTCGACCAGATGCGCGACGACATGCAGCAGGTCGCCGAGCGTCTAGCCGCCGTCAAAGTTGATCAGCTCACGCAAGGAATCGAGAAAGACATCATGGCAGCACTCGAAGAAACGATCACCGCACTCGACAAGTCGATCAAAGATTTGGAGAAGAAGCGCACGCCTCCCGGTCAAGCACCCTCAGCAGGCGGTCAGCCGGGCGAGATGCCGCTGGTCGATAAGATTGCCGAACTGAAGATGATCCGTTCGCTGCAAATGCGCATCAATACTCGCACGCGGCGTTACGGTGAAATGATCAAGGGCGAGCAGGCGGAGACCCCCGATCTGCTGAAATCGCTCCGCGATTTGGCCGACCGGCAGCAACGTGTCTACAAAGCGACCGCGGATTTACAGCAGAAACGCAACGATTGAGGTTTTGCGGCCCTGGGGCCTGTGTCACAATAGGATTAGCCGGCATAGCCCGTGGTAGCAAACTCCTGGCAAGACTGGCAAAATGCCGATGAGTAATTCGGTTGGGCAATTGTTGGACAGATTATCCACGCAGTGAATAATAGAGTATGACGAACTCGGCGGCCGGCCGGTCCTTTCGGACCGGTCGTGTAACCACGAGGGTTCTTTGCCCATGCTTGACCGACGATACAGCCGCCGCCTCCTAGTCGCCGCTCTTTTTGTCCCTATCGTTTCCGTCGCTGCTTTTGCCGAGAGCGATTTCCTGGCCGAGCCTTCCTGGCAGCCGGTTACCGCTGAAGCTGTCCACAGCCAGCTCGAGCAGTACCTGCAGACCGCATCCGTCGGCCAGACGCGGCAAGCCGACGTTCGGGACGCCTGGCGCGCATCCGCCGACGACGCGGGCGCTGATAACCTCGACCGCCTCGCGCAATGTCTCGCTAAGGCAGACGACCGCGTCGCCGAGCTCGCGCGCTTTTGCTCCGAGCCGTCTAAAGGTGGGCAGCCGCTCCCGGAATTCGCTTGGCTAGCCGATAGTGAAACGCCACTGCTAATCCGTAACAACATACGGCTGTACCTTGCGCGCTGGCTCGTACAGCAAGGCTACTATGACGAAGCAGTTGCCTGGACCGACGGACTGGAGACCGGTGATGTCGTTTCGCCAGACTCGCTCTTGTTCTATCGATCCATTGCCAACCATCAGCTCGTGCATCCAGAGCCGGCCGAGACCGCGGTCGCCCAGTTGCTCGAACGGCAGGATAGTTTGCCTACTCGCTACCAGAAACTAGCTGAATTGATGCGTCACGATATCGACGGCCTTAACGACGAATCGCTCGACCACATCTCGCGCCGTATGAACGATGTCCGCCGACGACTCGCGCAGGGCCGATCCGGCGACCGCGTGCAAGGCGTCGAGAGGGGTGTGATCGAATCCCTGGATAAGCTCATCAAGAAAGCCGAAGACCAAGCGCAGCAACAGCAGGCGGCCGCCGCGAAATCTTCGTCCGGGCCGTCGCAGCCTAGCACGCCGATGCAGGAAAGCCAGATCGCCGAACTCAAAGCACCGGGCAAGGTCGATCACAAGGACGTCGGCCACTCCGACGGCTGGGGGAACATGAACGATAAGGATCGCGAGAAGGCCATGCAGGAAATTGGTCGCGAGTTTCCCTCCCACTACCGTGAAGTCATCGAAGAGTATTTCCGTCGCCTGGCGGCCGAAGAATCTGGCGAACGACCTTAGTCGGCCGCTACTCAGCCGCTCCCGCCTGCCGCGATCCCTTTTTCCCTCGACTCTACACAACGAGGCCACTTTGTTAAGATCGCGCGGTCACCGAAAACTGATGGGCTTGGCCGCGGTACTACTGATTACTGCGCTGTTCGCAGTGTTTTTGCGAGCTGCGGTGGCCGTCGAAGTTACTGCGACTCGTCTCGACGGTTCAATTACTGCCGGCGAACTTCGCTCATGGTCGGATGCTTCGGCTGTGGTCGTGTCGTCCGCCGGCGAGCAGAAGATTCCAGCGGCCGAACTGTTGAACGTCCGCTGGTCGCATCCGGCTTTCGTTGCGGACAAACTAAGCGCCGGTTCCGCTGAGCTGGTAGACGGCACCCAAATTCCCTTCGGCGACTTTCGCACGAATGGCAACACTGCCACGCTAGTTCCCGACATCGGTAGCCCTGCCAAACTACCAGCGGTAGCGTTGCCAGTCGCAAGTCTCGCGGCGATCCGACTTCAGCGCTTAGATCCAGCCCTCGCTCCACAGTGGGATGATATTCGACGTCAAAAGCTTGTATCCGACGTGCTCGTTATCCTGAAGCGGGATGGCAAGAGTCTCGACTACGTGGAAGGCGTCGTCGGCAACATCGCCGGCGATAAGGTCGAGTTCAAGCTCGACGGCGAAACGAGCCGCGTCGATCGCGCCAAAATCGCGGGGATCATTTACTATCGCAGCGCGCCCGCGAGAACTGCCGAGGCGAGAATGACGCTGCGCGGTAATTCTGGTTTTCGCACAAGCGTTGCCCGTCTCGAACAAATGGAAAACGTGATCACGCTCACGACTGTCGGCGGCATGAAGCTGCGCTGGCCGGCCGATGATATTGAGCTTGCCGATTTCTCTGCCGGTAAGGTGATGTACCTCAGCGACATGGAGCCCGCGACGAAAACCTGGTCGCCGCTTGTAGGGCTACCGAGTGGATTGAATCTAGCAGACGGGTACGGAGAGCCTCACTCAGATCGATCTATGCTCGGCAAAAAGTTGTCGGTGCGCGTGAAAGGTTCGCCGTCCGGTGAACCTGATTCCGCCACTTCGCTACCTGTCGAGCATGTTTTCAACAAAGGACTCGCACTTCGCAGTCGAACGGAGCTCGTATATCGTGTGCCGGCCGGTTATCGACGTTTCCAAACCACCGCTGGCATCGACCCGGCCGCCGCGGCGGTTGGCGACGCTGACCTCGCAATTTTTGCCGATGATCGCCCGCTTCTCGAAACGCAAATCGTCGGAAACCAGCCGGCCTTGCCAATCGACGTGGAGATTACTGGAGTTAAGCGTCTTAAAATCCTCGTCGATTTCGGGCAAAATTTAGACACCGGCGACTGGGTCAATTTGTGCGATGCGAAGATCGTGAAATGAGTTCCGCACGAAGCGTCTACATCTTGGCAACTTGCGTTTTGCAATTCGCATTTTGCAATCTGCAATCGTTTGCCGCCGATCCCGATCCCGATCCCGATCCCGCTGTCCTCGCTGCTGAACAGTCTCGAGTTGATGCTATCGAGCGGATATCGAAGCCCACCATTGCCATCTTTTCGGCAGACGGCAACGGCGGCGGTTCTGGAGTGGTGATCTCTGCAGATGGTTACGCTCTCACCAACTTTCACGTCGCCGCTCCGACTGGCGCTGCGATGAAAGTCGGCCTTTCCGACGGCCGCTTTGTCGACGCCGTGCTAGTTGGTCTCGACCCGGGCGGGGATGTCGCGCTGATCAAGCTCCTTGGCAAGGAAGATTATCCGGTCGCCGACCTCGGCGACAGTGATACCTGCCACGTCGGGGATTGGGTCTATGTCGTCGGCAATCCATTCTTGCTCGCCGAAGATTTTAAACCGACGGTCACTTACGGAATCCTTTCCGGCGTTCATCGCTACCAATTCCCATCCGGCACGTTATTAGAATACGCCGATTGCCTGCAAACCGATGCCGCCATCAACCCTGGTAACTCCGGCGGTCCTATGTTCAATAGCGACGGCAAACTCATCGGCATCAACGGCCGCGGTTCGTTCGAAAAGCGCGGCCGCGTCAATGTCGGTGTCGGCTATGCTATTTCAATCAATCAGATTAAACGCTTCGTCGGCCTATTGAAAAGTGGTCGCGTGGTAGACCATGCCTCGCTCGGCGCGACGGTCTCCACGGATTCCGAAGGCCGTGTTACGGTCGATGACATTCTCGAGGGAAGTGACGCCTTCCGCCGTGGACTGCGCTACGGCGACGAACTGATTTCATTCGCCGGACGAGAGATTAATTCTGCCAACGCGTTCAAAAACGCGCTCGGCATATTTCCCGCTGGCTGGCACGTGCCGCTCACATATCGCCGCGATGGCAAGGAATTCGAAACGCGCGTTCGCCTCGCCGCCAATCATCGCGAAGGCGAACTCGAAGCACTGCTGCAAGCAGAGCAAGAGAAGCCGGAGCCAAAGATTCGCGAAGAGGAGAAAAAGCCTTCCGAACCTCACGACGCGCCCGCCCCAAAAATTCCTGAGCAGCCAAAGATCGAAATTCCCGGATCAAAAGAAAAGCCCGGCGATCCGCGTAAGCCTGGTCCAAAGGCGAAGCGCAAGTCTTCCCTCCCAAAAGCGGTGCGGAAGTACTACGAAGCTGCTCCCGGCTACGCCAACTTCTGGTTCAACAGGTACCATCAGCAACGAATCTGGAATGGCTATCTTGCCCACGGCGACTTCGCAGACGCCGGTTGGAATTGGAAAATTCACGCCAACGCTACGGAGGGCACCGGCAAGATCGACATCGAACTCACCGAAAAGAATGGATCGATTATCATGCCCGATGCCCAGTCGGGCGTCGAGTTCGGACCATCGCTTATGGGTTCCGTCGTCCCGCCCCGCTCTGGCGGTTTGCTCGCGGCTTTGCATCTGTGGCAGCGAATTCTTCTACTTGGACCGCGAAAATTCGGCGAGGTGTATTACCTAGGCGAGATGCCCTGGAAAACTGACGACAAACTCGCCGATTGCCTCGTTGCCACACATGCCGGAGTCGAAACGCGTTTTTACTTCGACACGAAGAGTTCTCAGCTAGTCGGCATCGAGTTCTTCGCTTCCGACGATGAAGACCCGTGTGAGATTACGTTCAGCGACGTTCGCCCCGTCGATGGCCGGGACCTGCCACATCACTGGACAATCCGGCTCGGCGACGACACCTTCGCCGACCTGAATGTCTCGTCGTATGAGCTGGGCCAACAATCGCCAGCAGAAAAGAAACCAACATCGAATTGAGCAGTAGCGGCCGCTTCAATCTTCGATCACGTAACATGCCCAATCCGCAAGATAATATCCTAAATTCGAAATACCGCGTAAGCGTCCGCGCCGTTGCACTAGCCGTCGCCTGCCTCCTTGCGGGGGCGGTCGATGCGCAGGCCAGCGACGGCGCGGCGTCTTTAACCGCTGTCGCACGCAGTGTGCAACCCAAGGTGGTTAAGATTTACGGCGCCGGCGGAGTGCGTGGGCTCGAGGCCTATCAAAGCGGTATGTTGATTTCAGACGCAGGTCACGTTCTCACGGTCTGGAGCTATGTGCTAGATTCCGTCGAGGTCACCGTAGTTCTCGACGACGGTCGCCATTTCTCGGCGAAGTTCGTAGCGTCAGACCCGTTGACCGAAATTGCGCTGATCCAATTCGACCCTGGCAAAGAGGAAGTCCAGCACTTCGACCTGGCCGCAGCGGTGAAAGCGGAGCCAGGCACGCGTGTCCTCGCGTTCAGCAATTTATTCGGCATCGCCGCCGGCAACGAGCCAGTAAGCATGCTCCACGGTGTGATTTCGGCGGTTGCGCCGCTCGAGGCTCGCCGCGGCGCATTCTCAACAAATTTTCATGGCGAGGTGTACGTCGTCGATGCGGCTGCCAACAATCCTGGGGCAGCCGGCGGCGCGCTCACCGATTCTCAGGGCCGACTCCTCGGCATGCTGGGAAAAGAACTTCGCAGCAACTTGAGCGGCACTTGGTTGAACTACGCGTTGCCTGTGTCCTCATTTGCACCCACGGTAGACGACATGATCGCCGGCCGATTTATGCCCGCAAAGCCGAGCGACGCTGACAAGCCCGTGAATCCTTTGTCACTCGCCGCACTTGGCATCGTGCTCGTACCGGACGTCGTTTCTCGCACGCCGCCGTATGTCGACCGCATCATCCACGGCTCGTCGGCCGCCGCTGCCGGTTTGCGGCCAGACGATCTACTCGTAATGATCGACTCGCAAGTCGCCAGCTCATGCCGCGAGACGGCAGGACTTGTCGAACGACTGGAGTCCAACGCCAGCGTGCGAGTTGCCGTCCTCCGTGGCGACGATTTCCTCGAATTCACGCTTTCGACCAGACCGGCCGAGGAATCCTCCGAAGGCGAACAAGAGCAGAAACCTGAGCCCTGATGTCTGCCTGCTTCAAGCAACCTGTCCGCTCCGCCATACGCTGCTTCATTTTGCAATTTGCAATTTGCGGCTTGTGCGGTGGAGTGCCTTTGTCGTTACAAGCCGACGACATCTCCCTTGGCGCTCGCGAAGAAGCCGCGCTGAACGCGGCTGCCGGACGAGTTGCTCCGTCGGTCGTGCAAATTCGCACTATCGGCGGCCTCGACGTTGTCGACGGTACGCTGCTGGCCGACGGGCCAACGACAGGCCTCGTGATCTCGCCCGACGGATACATTCTTTCAAGCGCCGTCAATTTCGCACAGCAACCAGCTTCAATCGTCGTCACGCTAGGATCTGGTCGACAAGTTCCTGCAAAACTCATTGCCACCGACCACAGCCGAATGCTGGTTTTGCTGAAGGCCGAGGGTGCTACTGACTTGCCAGTGCCCGAGCTCGCGATGGCTGGGGCAGCGAAACCAGGCCAATGGGCGGTCGCGATTGGCCGAACGTTCCGCGTGGATCGCACGAATATTACGGTCGGCATCATCAGTGCCGTGAACCGGATGTACGGCAAAGCGATTCAAACTGACGCTGATGTTTCAAATGCGAATTACGGCGGCCCACTCGTCGATATCCACGGGCGTGTGCTCGGGCTGCTCGTACCGATGTCTCCGCAGGCCACCAGCGAACTTGCCGGCACCGAGTGGTATGACTCCGGCATCGGTTTCGCTGTTCCGCTTGCGCCGCTGGCCGAACGCATTGAGCGGATGAAGAAGGGCGAAGACCAACGCGCAGGCCTGCTCGGGATTGGCATGAAAACAGCGAACGTACATTCCGCGGCGGCCCAACTATCCGTGGTTCGCCCCGATTCGCCGGCCGGCCAGGCGGGCTTCAAGAAAGGTGACAAAATCATCGAGGTCGACGGCAAGGCGATCCGTACGCAATCCGATCTTCGCTTCGCGTTGGGCACCGTATACGGCGGCGACTCCGTACGCGTTGTCGCCAAACGCGGCGAAGAGCGCGTCGAAGGCGTCGTTAAGCTCGTTGGCGAGCTAGCGCCATTCCGCCACGCGTTTCTCGGCATTCTGCCAAAGCGCGTTGCAACCGAAGAAAATGAGGCCGAAGAATCCGGTATCATGGTGCGCGCCATCTATCCGGGCAGCCCAGCAGCGGAAGGTGGAGTTCAGGTTGGGGATCGGCTCACGGAAATCAACGGTGCCACGATCAAATCGATCGACGACGCCATTCAAGCAGTCAATAATTTGGCGCCCGATAGCAAGGTGCCCGTACGTAGCGTGCGGAACGATTCAACGCTTGATCTGACGCTAACAGCCACGCGACTGCCGACGAGTGTCTCGGGCGATCTGCCGCCCGCTGCAGCGGCACCGACAGGAACGGAAGCTGCAAAGGCAGCGGGTGAGACGACAGAGCTGAAGTTGCCAGAGTTTCAACACACCTGCCAGGTGTATGTACCTGGCGAAGACGCTGAGAATACTCAGCTGGCCGCGCTCCTTTGGATCGAAAACTCGTCCAACGCCAAGGCAGACGACATCTTTCGCGCGTGGCAATTGCAGTGCGATAAGCGAGAAATCGTGCTCATCGTTCCTAGACCCGCGAAGGAAGATCACTGGGAGCGCACCGATTTAGAGTATCTGCACCGACTGCTGGAACGCGCGATTGCGCAATACAAGATCGATCCGCGCCGCGTCGTCGTTGGTGGTCGAGGGTCGACCGGTTCAATTGCCTGGCCATTGGGGCTGGCGAGCCGAGACATGGTGCGTGGAATCGCGGCCGTTGCCGCTCCACTCCCACGCCAAACAAAAGTGCCGCAGAATGATCCTGCTCAGCGGTTGGCGGTCTTTGCCGCGATCCCTGCCAAGAAAGAACTCGCTGCCCAGATAGCCGTTGGCTTAAAAGGTATCTCAGACGCCGGCTTCAACGTGACGACGCTTACTACGCAGTCCGTCACAGGCGAGCTAAAAGAAAGCGAGCGTGCCGATCTCGCAAATTGGATCGACACGCTCGACCGTTTCTAAATCACGATTCGCCGCGCTGCTTACCGCCGACGGCCTGCACTGCCGACAAACGCCAAGCCCAGACCGACAAGCGCGATGGTCGCGGGCTCAGGAACCGCGTCAGCCGAAATACTAAGCGAAGCATCCGCAAGAAATGAATTCAGCTGTGGTCCGCCACCGGCGACACCAAAACCGTTACCGCCGTTCACACCTGCCAGATTCATCGACAACGATACGCTACCGGGCAGAAGTTGTGATGCCAAGCTTCCGCCTGTCACGGTGGTCAGGCTAGTCGTGAACAACGCACCAGTTCCCGGAGGGCCCATCACGCCAGTCAGCGCACTGTTGCCAACCGGACCCTGCAACAACAAGTTGTCCGCTGGGTCGAAAAGGCTGAAAGTTCCGCCAGTAAAATTCTGAATCACCAACGACCCGAAAACATTAGCAGCTCCGACAGCATTCAGCCCATTCAAACTGAACGAAGCGGTGTTTGAGTTGACGTCTGGTATGTAGTTCAGAAAGCTGGTGTACTCGATATCGGTAAGCTGATCGCCTGCTGGCGATGGTCCACCAGTTTGATCAACAGTTGAAAGAGTCCCAACAGGTTGGCCTGCTGGAGGCCCCATCCCGACATCTGGGCCAACGCCGCCCAAATTGAGCTTCAGCACAATACTTGCTGCTTGGGAATAAGACGCCGCTCCGCACAGCAGCGCGCAGGCCAAAAGGCCGCGTGTAAACATCCTGGTTGTCTTCATCATTAGTTCCTACTCCACTGTAGTTAAATTCGCTTTTGAACTGCCCCAGGTGGCCCGACCTGTTAGCCAAAAAAAATAACGATTGAAACCTTTGTACGCAGACCGCATTTCATGCGCGAAAAGACTTCAATCGTTACTCTCTTTCAAATTGTCTGTTGGGCTTCCGAGCCGAAAATGACGTTAATTAGCAAGCCTTTGGAATCTGGGAGGGGCCCCTCAAAGTAGTACCCGCAGTATACAAACCGCCAGGGAGGGGGTCAATATTTTTGCTCAAAACTATCATAATTCTTTCAGGCACTGTGTAGATTGCCCGCGTTTCCTCGGACTTTTGCCACTACCGCCACTGCATGCGCTGGAGCACATTCGCTGGCTTGGGCCCCGATTTCCGCCTGCAACGATAGCCATCGCACGTTTGCGGAGGTCGCCAGGGCGGCTGCCTGTGCTAGGAACTCGCCAGAGCCGCTGGTAATGAAGATCGAGGGCGTCGCCGGCATTAGTGCCGTAGCTGATCGTATCGCTTGCGTTAGTTCAGCCAGTTGCTTGTCGCTCACGGCTCGTGCAATTTCGTCGATTGCGTCGGTTCCAAGTTCGCTCGCGTCGGCGCAAAGCTGCCGCGCCAATCGTTGACTCGCGTGGCATTTCGTCAACGGCTTTCCGTCGGCCGTCCATCCGGCCTCTGGTTCTTCTTCGATCGACCCAAGCAATACGTACGCGTCCGCCGTCGTAGCGAATACCTCAGCGGCCACGGGAGAAGCCTGCCCGTTCCACGGTAGCGTTTGACACAGCGCGCAAACGGGCGTCCTCTTTACGCCTCGGTACAAGAGCTCGCCACAAGCCAACCGCTCGAGATCCGTAGAACCTCTCGCCGCCACCCGCCCATCGACAAGCGGAATGATGTCCGTCGTTGTCGAGCCAACGTCGATCAAAATGGCGGTGCCCTTTGCCGCGTAACGTCCAGCGAACGCGGCGAGCGCGTGCCAATTACTGGCCGCCGCTAGTAGTGGCCGAGTTCCAGCCGCGGCCGTCGAAACGAATCGCCCGTCCACTTGATATACCGAGACTTCTCTATCACCTGCAGCTTGATCGACAGCCGACAAAATGTGCTGCACGCCTTCTGCCTTGTCGCGAAAGCAATCGCACAACTCGCCAGTCATCGTGACCGCCAGCTGATCTGCCTGTGGCGCGCTCGCAATTAGCGCTTCGAGCTCCGCTGTCAGATTCTGAGGCTCGCGCCACATCGCAAACGGAACGGATCGTGCCCACCCCGCCCCGTCGGCTGCTTTAAGATTCGCACCACCGATATCCAGGCCCAGCCACTTCATCGCACGAAACTCACGTTACCGCTGCTATCGAATTCTACGCCGCGATCCAAGTACTCGACGCTTGCCGGCTCGCCTTGCGAAATTTGCAGCATCGCTTCGGCCAGGTTTGAACGCGTCGCCGCTCGCAAGCCAACATACGATGTCGTCAGACGCGGATTCACTTCGATCACGCAATCCTCGCTTCCATCCGCCTCGCGGCCAAGCACCATATCCACGCCAACATAGCCAATCGCTTGTGGTAACGCTGCGATCGCACGTTCGGCGAGCTTACTCGCACGAACTGCCAATCCGGCAACAATTGGCAATTGACCGCCCAGATATCGCATGTGGCCGTCATCCGAAATCCGCTGCTGGCATGGCGTGAGACCTAATGTTTTGTTCGGTCCGCACAGCGTTGCTACGCTGGCCGCCATCCCCGGAACGTATCGTTCAATCCGCCGCTGCCACGCGTAGGCAGGTGCTAAATCGTGCCTCGACCTCACAAAATAGGTGTCTTGAGAACCGGCACCGTCCAACGGTTTTACAACGGCCGGATACTCGAAGTCGCCAGGCAACGGCTCGTCGGATTCGAGAACTCGGCCCATGGGGACAGGCACACCGGCTGCCACAAGGGCGTCGCACGTGCGCTGTTTATTGGCCGCGATTCGAATGAACTCGGGCGAGGGCGACATCAATCGCCCACCGGCAGCAACCACACGCCGCGCGAGCTTTCCCAGGATGCCGTCGAGTTCCGGCGCAATGAGAATCGTTGCATCCGCGTCCGTTGCCAGCCGGCCAAACTCGTCATCGTGCTCGAACCGGCTCAGCACGTCGACAATTTCGCAGTTCCCGAGCGCCAACTGCACAATTCGCGGGTCGCGGAGCGCAAACACTTTGCACCCGGCGATTCGCTGCAAATCGGATGCGAGGGCGCCGATCATCGCCGAGCCTTCTCGCACCAGAGAAGCCGGCAAGGGACCAGGGGCATCTACCAACCCGCCGCCTGTCGTCCACTCGTAGACAAAGATCTTCATGCGGTTTCGATGAGAACGATCTGTGAACCGCGGTCTGCCCTAATCGAATCCGCAATCCGCAAGAAGTTCATCCGCCGCGGCGGAAAATCCGCAATTGCTAGAAAATCCCCAACTGATCCCGCGCATCTTCGGTCATGCGGTCCGGAGTCCACGGCGGCTCCATCACGAGCTTCACATCCACTTCGCCGACGCCGTCCAGCCGCCCTACAGCATCGTGCGACTGGCTCAGCAGCTGCGGTCCCGCCGGGCACGCCGGGCTCGTCATCGTCATCTCGACGACCACGTTCGACTTCCCTTCCGGCACCTCATTGATCTTGATTTCGTAGATCAAACCCAGGTCGACGATGTTTACGAACAACTCGGGATCAACCACGTTCTTGAGCGCCTCACGGACTTTGTCTTCAGCAATTGCCATTATCTATTCTCCGTGCTCTCGGTGAACTCTGTGGTTAATAATAATATGCCTGTCACAGCACCAGCGGCTAGCCTCTTAGCCGCACGAGCACTCGGTCGCCATCGACTTTCACTTCATGCGATTGCGTCGCCTTTGTCGCCGGCATTGTGACCGCCGCTCCGGTACTGATATTGAACTTCGCGCCGTGCCGCGGACACGCGATGGTCTTCTCTTGCGCGTCAATCGGCCCTTCGCTCAGCGGCCCGCCATCGTGCGTGCAAATATCGTCGAGTGCGTAGAAATGACCCGCGGCGTGGATCAGCACCACCAGCCGTTCGCCAACTTCAACCAGCGTTGAACCAGGGTCTGGCACCTCGGATGTCTTTGCCACCGCGACGAAGTCGTTCATTTTCATTGTGCCCATTTTGCTAACAACGTTCCCAGCACCAGCACGACGATTCCAGATATCAGCAGCGGCAGCCCGAATTTGAGCGAACTCGCACTCTTACGCCGTTCGTCGATGCGGCCGGAAACGACGACTCGCATACCAGTCGCAGAGAACCACAGACCCGCGATTGTGACTAGCAGCCCCGCGAATCGCAACGCATTGGCCAAAGTTTCCAACGCCGTCACGCCCCAGTAAGCTCTTTGATATCGCTCACCCGCTGGCCGATCGCTTCGCCAAGCGCCTCTCGGACGCTCTCGATCGTGATCCGATCAAAAACTTGCTGAAAGAAACCAGCCACGATCATCCGTGCCGCTTCGCGCCGCGTGTAACCGCGCGTCATCGCGTAGAACAATTGCTGCTCATCCACGCGGCCGCTCGTGCTGCCGTGCGTGCAGCGAACATCATCCGCCTCAATCTCCAACCCGGGGATCGAATCTGCCCGCGCGTCGCGCGAAAGCATGAGGTTGTCGTTCCGCTGGTAGGCATCCGTCCGCTGGGCCGGCTTGTCGACCTTGATCATCCCACGCCAAACCGTGCGCGACTTATCCTGTAGCGCCGTCTTATAGAGCAAGTCGCTCTTGCAGTATGGCGCCTGATGATGCTGATGCGTGTTATACGCCAGGTGTTGCCGACCTTCGGTGAACATCACGCCGTTTACTTGTACTTCGGCGTCCGGCCCAGTCATCGCAACATGCTGGTTCACTTTCGCCAGTCGAGCGCCGAGCGCTCCGATTGTCCACTGCAGCCGGCCTTCGCGGCCCACATGTGCCTTCTGATGCGCGAAGTGCCAGGCTTCCTGTCCCCAGTTCTGCAAGTTCACATAACGCAGCCGGGCGCCCTGCTCCACGATCAATTCGATCGATCCGCAGTGCATGCCGCCGCCCTCACTGGTGGTGCTCGCCGTTTCCGTCAACAGCGTCGCGTCCGCGCCGGACTCCAATATAACAAGCGTCTTGCCGAGATCAGTTCCGTTTTCCGAAATCGCGGAAAGCGAATGCAGCGGCTCATCCAGCTTTACGTTCTTGGGCACATACAACAGCGTTCCGCCCGACCAGGCGGCCGCATTGAGCGCGGAAAACTTATCCTTGAACGGATCGACAACACGGCGTTCAAAAAACGGTTTCAGCAAATCGCCGTGCTCAGCCACCAAGCGGCTTAGTCCGCCGAAAAGAACACCCTGCTTCGTCCACTTCGAATCGAGCTCTGCGACGACCGAATGGCTATTCATCGCCGCCGCCCGGCCACCGAGCTCAACGCCCGCCGCCAGCAGCGCATGCGGCAACTCAATTCGCGCCGCCGCTTCCTGCGCCGCTTGATCCGGAATTTCGTACCGATCCAGCTTGAATAGCCGGATATCCGTCCGCATCCACTCTTCTTCGCGGACACTCGGCATTGGCAGCTCTTGGAACCTTGCCCACGCCTTGCGGCGCATGTCCGTCAACCACGCCGGCTCTTTACGCGCGGCCAGAAAGGCGTCGAACGCCGTCTGTGAAATCCCAGTCGCTGGAGCCGCCGTTGCCATCAGTCTCCTAACCAATCGTTAATCGAACAATTCGATTTCTTAGAACGTGCGCTAACTACTAACCGACGCTGCCTTCCATCTGCAGCTCTATCAGGCGATTCATCTCGACCGCGTACTCCATCGGCAGCTCTTTCACGAGCGGCTCAATGAACCCGCTCACGATCATCGAGCTCGCTTCCGGCTCAGTCAGGCCACGGCTTTGCAGATAGAACAGCTGCTCTTCGCCGATACGCGAGACGCTCGCCTCGTGCTCGATTTGCACGTCCTGCTCTTCAACTTCGATGTACGGATACGTATCGCTGCGGCTTTGCGGATCGAGAATCAATGCGTCGCACACGACGTTGCTCTTCGAACCGACCGCGCCGTCCTGCACTTTGCACAAACCGCGGTAGCTCGCGCGGCCGCCGTTCTTGCTGATGCTCTTCGAGATAATGCGGCTTTTCGTGTGCGGTGCACAATGCACGACCTTCGCACCGGCGTCCTGATGCTGACCCTTCGACGCGAAAGCAATCGAAAGAATCTCACCGCGAGCGCCCGGCTCCATCATGTAAACGGCTGGATACTTCATAGTCAGCCGGCTGCCGAGGTTACCGTCGATCCACTCCATGAGCGAATCGCCGTAAGCCACGGCCCGCTTCGTCACCAGGTTGTAGATGTTGTTCGCCCAGTTCTGAATCGTCGTGTACCGGCAGCGGGCGCCGCGCTTCACCACGATTTCCACGACCGCCGAGTGCAGGCTCTCGCTCGAATACATTGGCGCCGTGCAACCTTCAACGTAGTGCACTTCGGCGCCTTCGTCGACGATGATCAGCGTCCGCTCGAACTGCCCCATCCGCTCAGCATTGATCCGGAAATAGGCCTGCAGCGGAAACTCAATCTTTACGCCTTTCGGCACATAGATGAACGAGCCGCCTGACCACACGGCCGAATTCAAAGCCGCGAACTTGTTGTCTTCCGGTGGAATGATCGTGCCGAAGTACTCGCGCAGCAGATCAGGATGATCACGCAACGCCGTATCGGTGTCGGTGAACAGCACACCCTTCTTGCCGAGGTCTTCCTGCAGCGAGCCGTAAACGACTTCGCTCTCGAACTGTGCCTTCACGCCGGCAAGGTACTTCTTCTCCGCCTCGGGAATACCCAGCTTGTCAAATGTTTCCTTGATCTCAGCCGGCACATCATCCCAGGTCTTGCCTTGGTGATCCGTCGGCTTGAGATAGTAATAGATGTCTTGGAAATCGATCCCGATATCACCGCCCCAGTGCGGCATCGGCTTCGACTCGAATATCTTCAGCGAGCGCAGTCGAAAATCGCGCATCCACGCCGGCTCTTGCTTCATCTCCGAGATGGCCGCAACCATTTTGGCATTCAGCCCCTTCTCCGCCTTGAACACCGCATGCGACGGTGTAATGAAATCATACTTGTTGATTTCACCAACCCCAGTTTCATCTGCGGTAGGCATTAAATCAGTGGCCATAGTTCCGTCCTATCAATTCTTAAAACCACAAAGGCACGAAGAGCACGAAGTTAAGGATTCGCGTCTATTTCTTCTTGGTGTCCTTCGTGCCTTGGTGGTAAATAACTCTCTCGCGTTCTCAAATCATGACGCAATGCCCGCGGCAACTTTCTTCTCCGCGGCCGACATCTCTTTTTCGATCGCCGCGTCTTCAGGATGCCGTTCGCGCACCTTGTCGTAACCTTCGGTGTACAGTTCGCGAGCCAGCTCGACGCCGCCCGTTTCCACAATCCGGCCACCCAACATCACGTGCGTGAAATCAGGGACGTTGTGTTCGAGCAATCGATCGTGGTGCGTGATGATGAGAATCCCCATATCCGCACCGCCGATTTCCGCGATGCTCTGGCTCGCCAGCTTCACGGCATCCACATCAAGACCGCTGTCCGTCTCATCGAGGATCGCAAACTTCGGTCGCAGCATCGCGAGCTGCAGAATCTCGGCTCGCTTCATTTCGCCACCGGAAAAACCGTCGTTCACATACCGGCGGGCGAATTCTTCATCCATCCGCAGCTGCTTCATGTTGTCTTTTAATTCCTTGCGAAACTCACGCATCGGAATCAGTTGCTCGCCTTCTTTCCGTTCCGGATTACGAACATTCGTCGTCGCATGCCGCAGAAAGTCGGCCATCTTCACGCCGGGAATCGCCATCGGCCGCTGAAACGCCATGAAGATGCCGGCCCGCGCACGCTGCGTGGCATCCCAGTCAGAAATGTCTTCGCCGTTGAGCTCGATCGTGCCGTCGGTAACGGTGTAATTCGGGTGACCCATGACCACACCGGCCAGCGTGCTCTTGCCCGATCCATTCGGTCCCATGAGTGCGTGCGTCTCGCCACGATTAATCGTGAGGTTCACGCCATTGAGAATCGGCTTGCCCTCAACTCCAACATGCAAATTCGAAATCTTTAAAGTCTCAGTCATCTTTCCCATTCGTTATTCGACATTACGTCGTTCGGAAATTCACTAAGCCGTTATCTTCTGATGATCAAACAGTGGCGCCTGATCCGCGGGAGCTGCCACATAACCGCTGTGGTGCGGCACCGGCAATTCATCGTCCACTTTCACACCAATCGCAGCGCCGTGCTGCCGCGCGATCTTGTGACCGCGAATCTTGTCTTGAATTCTCATCAAGCCTTCGAGCAACGACTCCGGACGCGGCGGGCAACCCGGCACATAAACGTCCACCGGCACCACCAAGTCCACGCCCTTCACCACGTGATAACCATATTTGAAATAGGGCCCACCGCCGACGGTGCACGCACCCATCGCGATCACGAATTTTGGATCGGGCATCATGTTGTAAAGCCGGCGCACACGGCTGGCCATTTTGTAAGTCACCGTGCCGGCTACGATCATGAGGTCGGCCTGCCGCGGCGTCGCCCGAAACGCGCCCGCGCCGAACCGATCCATGTCGTAACGGCTGGCCCCCGCCGCCATCATCTCGATCGCACAGCAAGCAAGACCAAACGTCAGCGGCCAAACGCTCGATTGCCGCGCCCAATTAATGGCCTGCTCGACCGTCGTTGTAATGACGTTCTCTTCAAAACGCCCTTCAATCCATGGCTGATGTTCGCTCATCTTTTTATTCCCCCTCTCCCTCCGGGAGAGCGTTAGGATGCCGTGTATCCGTGACCTTACACTCTTAAACCTGCACAAACCTTAATCCGCTATCATCGCCGACGCGGCACTCGGTGTGAAGGTGCAACAAGAAGCACCATCCAGCCGACACTCCGATAGCCGCACGTTCTCACCCAGGATTTCCGAGAGCATCAACTTCTCCATCGTGCACACGCTCCGGTCCGCCTTGGCCAATTCCGGGTAGGGGCAGGCAAGCGCCGAAATAACCGGCAGCGATTTCGACTCGTCGACAGTGAACGGAATCTGCCGCTCACCCATCACGTTCGCGAGCGCCTTCATGCGTTCGCCGAGCGTCTCGCCGGCGACATCGCCGCGATACCGTTCTACGAACCGGTTAGCGATCCGCTGGAGCAATCCTCGCCGAATCGCGGGATCATCGACCGACTTAATTTCTTCCCACAAAACCGTTGCCATGTCGGCGAAGTTATCGCCGGCGGACTGTTGGCCCTTTTCGGTCAGCGAATAGCGATGATTGGGCCGACCGCGGCCTTTTCGCTCAGTCTGCCTTTCTACTAAACCATCATCCGTCAACCGTTGTAACCGGTGCCGTACCGCCGTAGCGGTCACTCCCATCTCCGCGATTAGCGCCGAAACGGTGACAGCCCCCTGTTGCCGGATAAAATCCAACATCTGGCGATCAGCGGTTTCGGTTGAAGTGCTCATAATTTCGACACCAGCGGCGAGAAATGGCTCTCACTACAATCCTAGCGGTCTGAGGGTTTTAGACAACCCATAATGTCAAAAATCACTGCTCCTCGTAAAACCTTACGTGGCAGCTGTTTGCGACCCAATTTGGGAGGTCAATCCGACTGAAGCAAGCGCAGAGAATTTGAACCGCTGGTTTTTAGGGTCGAGACCGACGCGGAAAGCGCATGAAGCGGTTCGCCCGATCCGAACACCAGCCGCCTTGCGGAGACTCGATTCTGCCGGGGCGGCTTACTTGCCTCGCGCCCACTCACCTCAAGATAGACGTTGCTTGTACTGACAAGTTCCTCCAGCAGCGCGTCGTCAATCACGCTCGCGCCGCAGGAAATGACGACGCGCGCATCGCCAACGCTTTTTAGAAAGTCGGTTAACGGCGCCAAGTCGACGCTCCACGCTTTCGGCGCAAGCCAGCTATGACGCTCATCATCAAGGTGTGTCACAAGTTGCACGACCAAATTGCGCTCGGCCGCAAGTTGCAGCAGTCGGGCGAATCGCGAATCATCGAGCGCGTAGCCGTGGTAATTCGGATGCAGTCGAATACCGCGCATGTGATGCTGTTCATGACACCGCCGCACGTCGTCTTCCCAATCCGGCAGTGTTGGGTTGACCGTACCGAATGCCACGAAGAAAGTTTTACTGGTTGTCGCACACGCTTCAACAAGCCGCTCATTAACGGCTGCAACATCCTTGTGGAACAGCCCATCAAAACTTCCAGCCCAAGCTTGCGAAACACCATGCCGTTGCAGCGTCGCAACCAGCGCCGCTGGTTCGCCATCGGCAAGATAGGCGTGTGGCCATTGTCCGAGGTAAACGTGCGTGTCGACCAGATCCTTTGCGGCCGTCGCATTGGAATCCCGATTCGCGCGCACAGTTCTGCCTAATGCGCAACCGCCCGCTGCCACAACGGTCTTCAACAACCTCCGGCGGGTAACACGCGAACGAGTCATCATGCTGCGTAGTGCTCGGCAACTTTACGAATCGCGTCGCCTAATGTCGCCGCGTACGGTTCCGTCATCGCCTCGCTGACCACGATCTTCACGCCAGTCCCAAGGATTGCCGTCGTCTCCGGCAGCGATACTTTCGAGTAGTCCATGTCGGTAAGACCCATTTCCTTCACCGGCCACTTGCCGGAAAAGAACTCGTGCTTTGCAAACACGGGATTCCCGTAGAGCGGCACGGCAATGTAACCTGCCGAAGCCGGCACCCCCTCGGCCACGAGCGCTTTAACAAACTGCGCCCGCTCACATTTCAACTTCGCCGGATCCATTCGAAGCATATAGAACCAGTACGTCGCCCTGTCAGCAGGATCGACGCCATGCGGTGTGACGCCCGGCACATCCCCAAGCTTCTCGCCCAGCACGGCGCCCACTTTTGTCCGCGTACTGGCGATCGTCTCCAGCCGCGTAAGTTGCGCTGCCGCGAAAGCTGCCTGCAGTTCGGACATCCGATAGTTCGTCGCAAACAGCTGCTGCAACCCGGGATGAGCACGGTTGGCTCCTTTGTCGCCAAACCGCTGCAGCAGCGGTCCAAAACGCTCGTCATTCGATCCGACGACACCGCCATCTCCGCACGTAATCTGCTTCGACTGCTGCAGCGAGAAGCACGCGATGTGGCCGATCGTGCCGACGGGTTGTCCGTCGTAGCGTGCTCCCCACGCTTGCGCGCAGTCCTCAATGAGCACGAGCTTGTGCTTGTCGGCAATCTCCTTCAATTCCTTCAGTCGGCACGGGTTGCCTGCCAGGTGCACCGCGATGATTGCTTTCGTCTTCGGCGTAATTTTGCGCTCTACGTCCGCCGGGTCGAGGTTGTAAGTATTCGGCACCAGGTCAGCGAACACCGGCACACCCTGCTGATAGATGACGCCTATCACCGTGCCAACGTCCGTGATGCTCGTCGTAATTACTTCGTCGCCCAACCCAATTCCCGCCGCCGCCACCGCGATATGCAGCGCCGCTGTTCCCGACGAGCAGGTCATCACGTGCTCCACAGGACAAAACTCGCGAAACCGCTTCGTGAAGAGCGCGGTTTGCGGTCCCTGCCAATACAACAGCGAATTCTGCCCGAGCGTAGCATTCAGCTGATCGCGTTCCACATCACCCCAGCGCACGTGCGGCGGCAGTTTCTCTTGAATCGCTTTCGGACCGCCGTCGATCGCCAGCTTCGACTTCTCTTCGCTTCTGGCCAGCATTGGCTTCGAACCAATCGCGCCCGCCGCAACCGCGGCACTCGAGGCGGCAATAAAACCACGTCTGGATAGTTCGATTTGAGAGCGCATATCAAAGACACCTTTACGCTTTAGGAATTTAAATTAACAACCTCGCCGCGTTATCGCGCCGAATCGCGGCCGCATGATGCGCCGGCAGCGCCGACTCCCGCAACTTCAGCAGCGCCGATTCGAAATACAAACTCGGCGCGTGCGAACCAAACAAGATCCGTTCCGCTGGCACAGTCTTTAGCAGGCTCTCGATGCCGCCCACACCTTCCAGCATCGCAATCTCGACGTACACCTCGCCTGCCTCGAGCACTCGAAACAGCTTATCCGTCTTATCGCCAGTCGTGAGCGCGTTCAATAAAACGAGCTTCACGCCCGGCACTTGTTCCACAATCTTCGCCAGCGGTTTGAGGTCTATCGGCGGCACTCGCATCAGCGGATGCATCATCCGCGCATCTTCCATCAGCACAGCCAATTGCACAACGAGCCGTCGCTCAGTCGACAACTGCAGCAACCGCAAAAATGCTGGATGATCCACCGCGTACCCGTGATAGTTCGGATGCAACCGTACGCCCGGCATTTTGTGCGCGCCCGCGCACCGCTCCAATTCGGTCTCCCAATTCGAAGCCAGCGGGTTAATAGACCCAAATGGCCGCAGCTTTACGTCCGACCCGTCGCCGCAAACCTTGGCCAACCGATTGTTGACCTCAGTTAGATCGTCGTGAAACAGGCCATCGAAACTCCCAACCCAGGCTTCATCAACTTCGTGCGATTTAAGCTTCGACACCAGCGCCGGCAACTCATCACAAACCACCCGCCGCGTCGGCCAGTGGCGAAGCGTAACATTCACATCAATGATGGTTTCATCCGTCGGCATACTGCTCAAGTAACAAACGTCCGGTCCCCTCCCCTTCGGTGGCGAGGGCTAGGGAGGGGTGACTGCCTGACCTTTCGCTTTCAGAATCGGCCCCAGCAGCCGCCTCAAATTCCCCGCCAGAATCAACTCCTTCGCGCTCTCTGGCACCGCCGCCCCAACAACCTTCCCCAACTGCGAAGCAAAACTCCGCCCTGCCGCATCGCTCCCAAATACCACTCGCTCCGCGCTAAGCTCGCGCACGGCCATCTCTGTCATACCGGCCACCGGATCGCCACCGCCGAGTTCAACGCACACATTTTTCTGCGCCCGCACGGCGCGAATTCCCTGCTCCCAATCTCCGCCCGCATGCCCGCAGATGATCCGTGCCTCCGGATGCCGCGCCGCCAGCTTCGCCAAATCCATCGGCGTCGATTCTCCCGGCAAGTTCCCTGAAATCTTCGTCCAGGTGTGCTGAAACACGACCGCGTTGAGCTCGGTCGCCCGCCGCACCAGCGGATCGAGCGATGCATCATCCGCATGTGCCGCCACCCACAGCTTCACGCCAACCATCGGGCCATCAGCAACGCATCGATTCAACTCGTCCAAACTTTCGCGCGGGTATTTCGGATTGAGATACACAAATCCCAGCGCCCGCTCCGGCCAGCGGTGAATCGCCGCCAGCACCTCATCATTTTGCTGCCGAAAATCCTCTGGCGTGGGATCGTACGACCACTTCATCCCCATGTACACGCACAGCCGCGCAATGCCCATCCGGTCAGCAAATTCCAACAGCCGACCAAGCCGCTCCTCCGGCGTCTTCCCCGGCAAATTCGCCAGATGGCAATGTATGTCCCAAATTTCCATACGTCTTTATAAGCCGCCGCCATTTGTGCGCCAGCGACTAAAATGAAGGACGCGTTACGGCGACGCCAGAAACGACAACAAATCCGCCATCTGCTCCGGCGTAATCTGATTCTCCAGTCCCTCCGGCATCAACGACTTCCCTGACGACGTTAACGACTCAAGTTCGCTGCGCAACAACCGCGTGTCCTTGCCCTGCTGCCCACGGAGTGTGATCGAGCCGCTCATATCCTCCACCAGGATGCCGTTCTTCACGACTCCGTCTGCCGTGACCGCCACATAGTCCGCAAATCGCTGATCAACGGCCCGATTCGGATCGAGTATTTCGCGCAGCAATCCCTCGTTCGATTTGTCCTGGCGCGCTGCGATATCCGGCCCAACCTGCGTGCCCACGTCGTGAACCTTATGGCAAACGGCACAGTTCTTCTCAAACACGGCCTTGCCGCGCGACGTATCACCCTTCGAATTTGCAACCAGCGGCAGATAACGCTCGAACACAGCCGCTCGGGCGGCATTTCCATCGTGCGCGAAGCTCGCCGCAGCCTTAGCACGCAATTCCTCGTCAGGGTAATTCGTCAATTGCGAACGATGCGCCGCATCAATCTCCGACGCCGCAATCGTCTGTGCCTCAATGGCGGCCAGCAGCGGGGCCACCCATTGCTTACGAGAAAGCAGCACGTCGAGCGTTTTCGCACGCAACACGGGCGTTAACATTCGCCACGCTTCAAGCAAACCGCTCGCAACTTCTGGCTGATCTTTTTCCGCAAGTGCATCAATTGCCGCCAGCTGCAATTTCGAATCGTTCTCCGCGCTCAAGAAAGCAATTAGCGATTGTACTTGCGACGATGGCGCCTGCGGCGCTCGCCCCATCACCCGTATGCAGATTGCTCTCGTCTCGACATCCGCCGCCGTATCCGCGGCAATTTTTGACGACTCTTCCGCAATCGCCTGCAAGCGTTTGACCGCATCGCCGCTCAGCACGTCGTTCTTCCGCGGATTATGACTTAGCCCAGCCAGCAGCGATTCGGCCGCACCAAACCGCTCAGCCGGCAACTTTTCGTTGCGTTCGACAAGCTCGATTCCAGCAGCAACCGCTTCGCCGCTGTGCGCCGACCCAGCTAGCTCGGCCAGCCGCTTTAAAAGGGGCCGTGGCAATTGCTTCGAATCAGCCGCAACACTCTTCAGCAGCGACTCCAACTCGTCGTCATCCACGGACGACAAGGCGCACGCAGTTATGTACGCATCCTTCGCGTGTCGTGCCAACACCTCGGCGATGCCCGCGACCTTCTGCAGGGCATCGCTTTCGCCCAAACTACAAGCCACCTGCAATGCAACGAAATCGTCCGCATCGTCCACCAACTTGAGGACTTCGTCGACCAGTTTCGGTGATGATTTAAAGCGCGTCTCAGCCAACCGCACCGCCTGCCGTCGCACGTGAGGATCTAGATCGCCGAGCGCCTTTTCAACCTGCACGTCACTCAGCTTGCCAAGCAAATCGAGTGTACACAGCGCCTGCAACCGCGCTGCCGGAAGCTTGCTCTCCGCCACGATCTTGGACAGCGGTCCCGCGGCTGCGGAATCACCGCGCCAAACCAGTTGTTGCTGAATCATGTCGCGTCGCGTGCCGTTGGCCGAGTCCATCGCCGCCGCCAGTCGCGCCGTGTTGTAGCGCACGTATCGCGGCAATCGCGAAGCCTCCGCGTCCTTCGGCAACACACGGTAAATCCGCCCCATAGTACTCCCGGCATACACATCGAGTTCATCTTGCGTCTTTTTAGGAATCCAGCGCGTATGCTCGATCACGTAACGATACATATCAACAATCCACAGCGCACCATCCGGCCCCAATCGTGCTTGTACCGGGCGAAACCAATTGTCCGTCGATGTTAGGAACTCCGACTCCTGCTCCTCCTCGGCCCGATTACCAACGAACGTCGCCCCCTTCGGCTTCAATACAGTGCGATGCACCATCTGATTCACTGGTTCGCACGTGAACGCATTGCCGAAAAACTGCGGACCAAACGAGTCACTTCGAAATATCGTGAGTCCGCACGCGGCCGTCGCTCGTCCAGCCGGCCCCGAGAGCTCGAAGAGCACCAACTTTCCAGGCGGATAAAGCTTCGCCGCTGCCGGCGTCGAAACGTGAACGGTTGTCTTCGGAGCCACGACATTTGGATTGCGTCGCAGATAACGATCAGAAATCGGATAGCTCAACACCAGCGCGCCGTTCTCACACCCGAACCAGTTACCCCAGTCATCGCGAACACGCGAGTTCTCCGTCTGCCCGTTTTCGCCGTCGATCTCCCCCGTTTCCGGCCGAATCCGAAAGTCGCGGTTCCCCACCTGGAAGTCGCGTCCCTCCTTATTCTTGATATTTCCGACGAACAAACACCCGCCCTGGTACCATCCGTCGAGCCCCACCGCGAGCGAGTTGAGCCGCGCTTGCGGGTTCTCGGTACTGAAACCCGTGAACATCTTCTCGACAACGTCCGCCTTGTTATCGCCGTTCGTGTCCTCGGCGTAGATCAAATCCGGTACGGCCGATATCAGCACACCCTTCTTATAAACCGTGACGCCCATCGGCTCGGAAATCTTGTCGAGAAACACCGTCGCCGTTTCAAAGCTTCCGTCACGATCACGATCTTCGAGGACGCTCACGCGCCCATTCGGCGGACATATTTCGCCGTCCTTGCAGCCATAGTCGCGCATCTCGGCGACCCAAAGTTTTCCATCGGCCCCGAAATCGATCGCGACCGGCGACTCAACCTTTGGTTCGCTCGCCACGAGCTCCACTCGGAAACCGTCGTGAACCTTAATCGCCGCCAGCGAATCTTCGGCCCGCTTCGGCAAGCTGCCCTGCGTGCCTTTCGACTCGGGCTTGAATTCTTCACCAAGTTGGGCCGCAGCAGTGGCGACGATTTTATCCTCTAACCCCGGAGCGAACGAGGCCGGCAGGCCGTAGTAAATCATCGCGCCGCCGCCTTCGTAACCGCCCTGTTTCAGCACACGCTCCGATGGAATGTACCCCGGGTCATCGTTCGTATAGGCATTGAGCCACAATCGCTTGCTGTCGAATTCCTTTTTCAATCGCACGGCGTAATCGGCGACCACTTCGCCCGATAGGAAAACGGTCGCCAGCGATTTACCGAACTTCCAAGTCTGAATCGGATAGGTGACCGTCGTCGGCAGTTTCTCGCCAGCGTCGAGCCTAGCGAGCTCTACTTTTGCAAAGTAACCATCGGCAGAAGCCGCTTTCGCGCGCTCTTCCCATTTCTCGCGCGTCGGCAGCGCTTGTAGATCGAGCGTGATCGAATCCAGCCGGCAGTCGATCGGTCCATCAAGCGGCGTCAGCTTGGAATGCAGCAGTCGATCAACTTCCGCCGCAACTTGGTGACCATATCCTTCGGCAATCTCGCCCTTGTCGAACTTCACTCCCGACTCCGGATTCGAATCCGCCCCGCAGCCAACCGAGAGCAGTACGACCGAATCCTTAAACATCCTTTCCAGTTCGGCCGCGGCAAATCCAGCCCAGTCGCCGCTCACTTTATAGTCGGACAGCACCACACAGTGGCACGCGTAGCTCACCCAAGCGCCGCGAACTTTGCCATCCGCCGACTGCACAAACATCACTGGCAAGTCATGATCGACCGGTCCGCCTCGCGAGCGGCGATTGATTGAGAATCCAACGTTGCCAATCCCGAATGAGAGCCGTGCTGGCTTCATGTCGCCAACCGCCTCGAGCGCCACTTGCTCTATTTTGTCCGTCAGTTCTTTCGTGTATTGATCGATATGCGCAACGTGCTCAGGTGGTATTGGTTGTCCGAACAGCGTTTCGAGCGCCTTCGACACCATCGGCGCCGTGTGGCTATGCGTCGAGCAAATCGCCAGATGATCGTTAGCGATGCCGTTCTTCGCCTTCAGCCGACTGGCAACCTCGTCGCGCAGATATGCAGGAATGCACAAACTATCGACCGTTATCACCACAACCGGTTCGCCACCGCCCGCCGGCCGAATCGCTATCGCCCGGGCATAAATGGCGTGCCGCACTCCCGTCGATTCCGTCAGCCGGCTCGCAAATCCGCTTAGCCGAATCGGAGTTTGCGGCGTGACATCGACCCGCGCCAGGCCAACTTCATACGGGGTCGGCTCCGGCGAATCTGCCCAACAGTAACCAGCTACATTCGCAATCGCTGCAATGATCGCGGCTAGAACAACTCGGCGCGTATGAAAACGGCAAGACAGTTTCAATCGCATGACACCGATCTCTGCCTGTGGAAGGTGGGACACCGCTCGGAGTCGCAAGCGGCGTAACTGACGCCATCATGGCGGGCAGCTTCGGTGTAGTTTATCCGCGGGTCCGAAAGCAAGCTACGAGTAAGAAACTCGTGCGCAAAACCGCATATGCCCGCTTAGCCAGCCGTATCCAGATACGGGTCCTGGCTCATCTGTCGCTGCATCTTCTGCCGCTCTTTTTCGTGATAGAGCAGCACCTTGCGGTCTTTAAAATGCCGGCGCTCGACTTTTCGCTGCGCCTTATAGATCAGCGTTTCGAATCCGCCAATCGGGCCATTGCCGGCGAGCGCGATGCCGCGCTCTTTCAGCTTATCACCCTTCTTAGGTCCGAATGCGGTCTCAATGATCTCATCATCAAGCGCGAGAAACTGCCGATACGTGCCTGGATCACCTTGTCGGCCGCAACGACCGATCAGCTGCCGGTCAATTCGCTGCGCTTCGTGCAACTCAGTGCAGATCACATGCAGCCCGCCGAGCGCATGCACTCCTTCGCCCAGCCGAATGTCCGTCCCGCGGCCCGCCATGTTCGTCGCCACGGTAACTTTGCCCTGCTGGCCTGCCTTCCCAACAATCTCAGCTTCCTGCGCGATGAATCTCGCGTTTAGCACCGAATGTTCGATCCCCCGTTCCAGTAGCAAACGCGACACGATATCGCTCTTATCGATCGACCGCGTGCCAATCAATACCGGCCGCCCCATGTTGTGCTGCTCGAGCACGTCATCCACCACCGCGTTCCATTTCTCCTCGGCCGTGCCGAACACCAGCGTCGGCAGCTTCTGGCGAATCGGGGGGCGGTTCGTGGGCACTGGCCGAACTTTGCAGCTATAGATTTTGTGCAACTCGCCAGCGCTCGTTGAAGCCGTACCCGTCATGCCCGCTAGCCGGTTGTAACGCAGGAAAAAATCCTGCACCGTGATCCGCGCTGCCTGATTCGTCGCGAACGTGATTTCCACGCCCGCCATCGCTTCCACCGCCTGGTGAATACCGGCCCGCCACTTGCGCCCTTCTCCCAAGCGGCCCGTGAATTCGTCGACGATCACAATCTCGCCATCGCGTACGACGAACTGCCGATCCAGAAACATCTCGCGGGAAACTTTAACCGCCCGCTCGATGTGTTCATAAATCGTCGATAGCGGCATCCGATCCATGTCAGATGGCTTCGGAATCTCACGCACCTTGCGCCTTCCGGCCAGCGTGAGCTCGATCGTTTTCTCTTTGTGATCGTATTCAAAATGCTCGTCTTGCGTGAACTCCTCGCAATGTTTGGCCGCCCACTTGTACGCCTCGGCCTCAAGTTTTTCATCTTCACCGGGTAGTGCGCTGATGATCAGCGGCGTGCGCGCTTCGTCGATGAGAATGCTGTCAGCCTCATCGACAAGCATGAAGTGCAGGTCGCCCTGCACGGGCATTTCGTTGCTGCCCCCACTTTTGCCGAGCATAGCGCCGAACAGATCTCGCTGCCCTTCGCTGATCCGCCGCTTCAGCAGCCGATCGCGCAAGAAATCAAAACCCATCTCGTTAGCGGTACCATAGGTGATGTCGCACCCGTAATGCTTCGCACGTTCCGGTTGCGGCATCGACGACTGAATGCAACCAACTTTCATTCCCAGCGCTTCATACACGGGACGCATCTGATCCGCGTCGCGCTTTGCCAGGTAGTCATTCACAGTCGCTAGGTGCGCGCCCTTGCCTTCCAGCGCGGCCAGGTACAGCGGCAGCGTCGCCGTGAGCGTTTTGCCTTCGCCCGTCTGCATCTCGACAATTGAATTGTGATGCACGGCCGCGCCGCCCAGGAGCTGCACATCGAAGTGCCGCATGTTCAACCGGCGTCGGCCCGCTTCGCGAACCAGCGCAAACGCCTCGACTAACAGTGTGTCGAGCGGCTCACCGCTGCGCGCCCGATAGCGAAGCGACAGACTCGTCTTCTTCAAGTCATGGTCCGGCAGCGCCATCAGCGACTCTTCTAGCGCGGCAATCCGCGGGACGTAACCCGCCCACTGCTTCATGCGCGAGCCGGTCAGCCCTCCCAGCATCGACGATATGCGACCAGCCCAGCCGTTACGTTCAGCCATCAATCCGCCGCCGTGAAGACTATATATATTGCGAAACGCAGCCCTACTAATTATTGCACGCCGCCGCCCATCCGGCGCGGCCGAAAAGCACCGTAGCTGGCCTCTATGGGACCGACCGCGCCACGATAGAACCGGCGTCACAATCGCCAGCTAGAGTCTGAAAGTGCCTACCTCACCACCCGCACCGACTTTATCACCACTGGCGGATCAGGCGTCTGAGCCAGGTCACTACCCTGGTCCGCAGTCGGCGCTTGTGAGATCTTCTCCGCCACATCCAGCCCTTCAATCACTTCGCCAAACACGCAGTAACCATACGAGTCGGCAGCGTCCCCCGTGTGGTCGCGTTGCGGAGCGTCGGCCAGATTAATAAAGAACTGCGACGTCGCGCTATCAATTTGCGCCGGATCGCGTGTCATCGCGATCGTGCCGCGGGCATTCTTCAGCCCGTTGTGCGCTTCGTTGCGAATCGGCGTGCCGGGAGACTTCGGCTTCCGCTCGGCCGAATACCCGCCCGCGACAATCATCTTTCCCGGATCTACATAATGGACGAGAGAGTTGTCATAAAATCGATCACTCGCGTAGTTCAGAAAATTTCGCACAGTTCCCGGCGCTTTGATGGCATCTAGCTGCACGCTTATGTCGCCGAGCGACGTCTCGATCTTGATGACCGGTTTTTCCAGATCGATGTGCTTGGGCCCATCCGAGCGAGTCGCCCCATTCGCCCCAGTTTCTGCTGTCGCCGAGCCGGCAGGCTCGCGCTTGCAACCAGCGACCGCCGGCAATCCTGCAACTGTCAGCGACAAGATAAGTAGTGTGAAGTTTCGGCGAAGATCGGGTCGCCAACTGCTTGCATCATCGTGATTCACGGAAAACCCTCCTTGGGCACAAGCTTACGCCGCTTGAATCTGCCGCACAATGTCGCCCTGAACAGGCCGGATGCCTGAACCGGGCGCTACTGGCGATTGTCTCTATCTCCGTCATATTTCACGTCAAATTACCCAAGCACCCTCGTCAATTGGCGAACAATTCATAGCATTTGTGACCGGACGAAGGTAAGATACAGGCGTTGGCGGTTGGGCCAGATCTAGCCGTTTTGCATTCCGGAGCCTCAAAGGCCGGGCTCACGGAACCAATTCCGGGCGAGGGATTGAGGACCAGCGGGCATGGGCAACCGGATTTTCGTCGGCGTCGTGATGATGCTATGGCTGGGCACCATGTCTTGGCTCATGGTCGCTCGCATTCTACCGCCATTTTTCCAAGGCGAGCCGCCCACTCAGGGCGTGCTGATTCGCGACGAACCCACCTGCTGGGAAATCCAGTTCAACAATAAGGTCGTCGGTCACGCTGTCAGCCAGGCCATCCCGGGCGCGCTCGGCACCACCGAAATTCATAGCCGCGTGCTACTCCAGAACATCGAGGTCAAAGAGCTCGCCCCGCAGTGGATGGGCAGCCTTGTCCGCGTGCTCGGCGAAGTGTCGCTCGATATCCGCAGCCGGTTCTCATTGGATACTCTCAAGAACCTGTCGCAATTCAACACGAAGGTCCGCATAAACGATCTGCCGCTCGTGATGCGCGTGGTTGGTGTCGTCGACGGTCCTGAATTGAAGCTGAAAATTCAATCCGGCGACGCCACTCACGAAATCAGCTACCCAGCGCCAAATAACTCGCAGCTTACAAACGAGCTCATGCCCGATGCGAAGCTGCTGCAGATTTACGTTGGCAGAAAATGGCAGCAGGAACTCTATAGCCCGTTCCGTCCGCCAGGAAACTCGCTGGAAATCATGCAGGCGGAAGTCGTAGAAGAACGCTTTATCGATCACCGCGGTGAACGCGTCAACGCGCGGAAAATCGAATACAGGAGCTTGTCATCGGCCGGCGTCGCCACCAATAATAATCGCCGTGCCGTGGTATGGGTTGCGGATGATGGCATGGTGATACGACAGGATGTGTACTTGATGGATGCCAGGCTCCGCTTCGAACGCTGCACCGAGCCGCAGAAGATTCAGCTCGCGGAGAGGCTGCTGGATATCGAATCCGTGGCGACGATTCCTGTGCACCCGTCCGAGCCGCGATGATCGAATTTCAGCAGGTCTATCGTTCGTACGGCGACAAGCTCGCAGTCGAAAACCTGAGCTTACAGCTGGCGGCCGGGGAGCTGTTCTCTTTGCTCGGTCATAACGGCGCCGGCAAAACCACGTGTATCAAAATGCTCGTTGGGCTCATCCGCCCCGGTAGTGGGACCGTTCGCGTCGGCGGGTACGACCTCGTCACCGAAACTCGCGAAGCGACGTCGCTCATTGGTTACGTTCCCGACCAGCCATTTCTGTACGACAAACTATCTGGTCGCGAAATCATGAATTTCGTCGGCCGGATGTACGGCATGGATACGCAGCAGGTTAACCGGGCCATCGACCGCGAAATCGGCCGCTTTGAGTTGCACGAGTTCGTCGACGACCTGACGGAAACGTATTCGCATGGCATGAAGCAGCGGATGGTGTTTGCCTCAGCACTGTTGCACAATCCGCGCGTACTCGTCGTAGACGAGCCGATGATCGGGCTTGATCCGCACAGTATCCGTCTCGTTAAGGACTTGCTGCGAGAGGAAGTGGCGGCCGGCATGTGTGTGCTCATGTCTACGCATACGCTGCAGGCGGCCGAGGAAATCTCGAACCGCATCGGCATCATGAGCCACGGCCGACTCATGTTTGTCGGCACCGTCGACCAACTCCGCGAGCAGTTTCCTGGCAAAACTGGGTCGCTCGAGACGATGTATCTCGCCATGACTGAACAAAAGACCAGCGGCGCCGCGGGAGTCGAATGATGAGCGCCGGGCCTGCCGAGAACTCCGCGCTTTCCGATTCCGCAGCTGCTCGCGCAGCCGCCAATCGAGGATGGACGGGTGCCGGCCGCGGCCTGCCCAGCGAAGATCGCGAGGCCGTTTTGCTCTGGCGGATGCGTTACGGCATGACGCGAACGCAAATGCACCAGCTGTTACGCGACGCTCGCCTCCGCACGTTCCTGGTCATCGGCCTTAGCCTGTTCTTCTGGTGCGGTCTGTTCATTTTGTTTTATGAAGGCTTTACGTTCATCGTCGTGAACGTCGGTGCCGCTGGAGCAACTTACCACGCTCAAACCGTGCGATTCGTTTTCCACCTCTTCTTCGCATCGCTTAACGTGATGCTCATTTTTTCGTCGGCGATCATCCTGTATTCCGGGCTCTACAACTCGCCGGATACTGCCTTCATGCTCACGTTGCCGCTGCGCCCGGAGCGCATCGTCTTGTTCAAATTTCAAGAAGCGGTGTTCTACAGCAGCTGGGGATTCTTCCTTCTTGCCAGCCCGATCATGACGGCCTACGGCATTGTCGCGGTCGCTCCTTGGTACTATTACGCACTCCTCATCCCGCTGATCTTTTCGTTCGTCTACATCCCCTGCAGCATCGGCGGCATCAGCTGCATGTTCGTAATTCACAAGCTGCCGCAGCTGCGGAAAATCATCGTTGTCGGCGCGCTGATTCTGATCATCTGCGCGATCAGCCCGCTCATTTGGCGAACGATCAGCAGCCCGCAATCGAGGTTGTTTGGCCACGAGTGGTTCCAGGAAACGCTGCATCGTTTCAGCTTCACGCAGACTGAATGGCTGCCCAGCACGTGGCTGACTAATGGCATGCTCGAAGCGGCTCGCACTCCTGCGAACTCGCCGGACCCGACCGAGGACATGCCTGTCCTGCAGAGCGTTCTGTGGCTTGCCGTCCTGGTTTCCAATGCCTTGTTCTTTCATGTTCTGACCGTATGGGCTGGTAAGCGCTGGTACCGAGTCAGCTACGCCAACTTTGCTAGTCGGCGCTCCAAGCGTCGCACTGTTCGCCCCGCACTTTCTGATCGCATTGCCTCGCTCTTGATCTGGTTTTTCCCGAAGCCGATTCAGTTGCTGCTCATCAAAGATTGGCGGCTGCTGCGGCGCGACCCCGTGCAATGGTCGCAGTTCCTGATCTTCTTCGGTCTGTTGGGTTTGTATTTTCTCAACGTCGACCGCTTCAAAAACCCCCATAGCGACATCGGCTACATCACCTGGATCAACATGGTCAGTTTCCTGAACCTGGCCGTGGTCGGTCTCATTCTCTCGACGTTCACAACACGCTTCATCTACCCCATGATCAGCCTCGAAGGCCACTGTTTTTGGATCCTCGGGCTGCTACCGATCGACCGCGACACGATTCTGTGGAGCAAATTCTGGTTCGCCTCACTCGGGTCATGGATTCCCTGCTCGCTGCTCGTTTTGCTGAGCGACGTGATGCTCGACGTGCCGATGATGGTGATCTCCGTGCATCAGCTCACCTGCATTCTGCTGTGTCTTGGCCTATCCTCGATCGCCGTCGGTTTCGGCGCGATGATGCCAAACTTTCGCGAAACGTCCCCGTCCAAGATCGCGGCCGGATTCGGCGGCACGCTCAACCTTGTCCTGAGCGCGCTCTACATAATGTTCGTCGTCGTCCTCACTGCCCTGCCCTGTCACTTCTATTTGCTTGCCGGAAAGGGACCGTGGGGCGCGGCATTCGTTGATCCTCAGTACTTAAAACTCTGGCTGATCATCGGCACCGGCGCGGCTATTATCGTGGGCGGAATCGCGACCGTCGTCCCGCTACGCCGCGGCCTGCGGGCGTTCCGCCAGCTGGAATTCGCGTGACGCCGCAGCGGAAGTCCGATCCGCAGCCGCTTGTATTCCGTGCGAGCGCGCGAGGCTTGCTCGAATAGAGCCTTTTGCGGCTTTTCATTCGTTAGGAGGTCTTGTGTTTTTGTGTTGATGCCACCGCTCGCGCGCACAGATCGCGCCAGGAATTCTAGCTACAGTTTTTGGCCGGCATACGGACTCGATCCGTATCGAACGTAGGAGGTATGACGTTTTGCTCTGTTAGCAAAAGCCTACGCGTCGCTTGGGAGACCTAGGGCGAAGTACATAAAAAAATGCCAAGCCTGCCATACGCATCAAACCTGCCAATTGTGCCCGGATGGCGGCACGGTCAAATATCGACGGACGTCTGGGGAATCTGAGCGTGGTCTGCCTACTTTGCGATTGCCACGGCTAAATGAATCGCCGCTTCGAATAGACGGCGGAGATTCCCCCGATAACGATCAGCGCAAGACAAGACGCCTCGGGAACTGCTGTAGAGGCGACCGAACCGCTGCCGGCCGGACTTCCGAAGTTCGAGCGCCACCGAGTGTAGTCATCCGGCCCGACGCCGGGAGTATTGTCGTTGCGCAGAGAAGAGAGGCTACCCAAATTTTTACGCCAGATCACGTAGTCTGCGGCATCAAGCTTTCCGTTGAGGTTGTAGTCACCGGAAATCGCTACCCGCGCGATGAGTGTGGTGGTGGCGTCGATTGCGTTGTGAAATGGCGGCACGTTGGTGCTCAGTACAAGGGCGTCGGTAGATTGGCCGTTTTTCGCAGCAAACGCAGGAAGGGTGGTGTTGTAAGTCCCGGACATGATTCGCGTGGCGTTATCGAACGACGCGCCACCCAATGGGTCGAGATCGGAGCTGAATGCCGTCGTGCCGACACCGACGACGACATTCGATTCTGCAAAGTCCTGAAAATAAACGACGTTGAGCGGCGTGCCGGATTGAATGTAAGGGGCACCGTGATCCAGTGCGGCGTTGATTGCTGCCCCATAAGTGATGCCGGCGGAATTGATATTCGCAATTAGCGCGTTGACGGCGGCGATGCCATTGGGGCTGTCGGTCTTTGCGACCAGCACCCACGCACCGCCCCCATTTGGATTGGCATTCGCGTTCGGAAAAATATTGAGACTGAGGCTGACATTTTCAGCGGTCGCCAAGGGTGAGGTGATGAGCATCCAGGATATCGCAAACAGCAAAGCGGCCCGATTGGAACGCAGGCGACGAGGTTTGGCTGAAGTGGCGAAGCACGCCGCGAGGATTAGGAGTATTGCCACGGCCGGCTCCGGAACTCCAATTCCCGCACCGCTTCCAGCGGGGATCGCGTTAAACTGGCTGCGCCAGATTGCGAAGTCGAGTGCATCGGTGGCGCCATCTCTGTTGGCATCGCCCTGCGATATGGACGACCCGCTTATGTTTCCATAACCCTTCAGCAAGTTCAGCAGATCGGCGCCGTCGACGAAGGTATCCTGATTAAAATCGGCGGAGGGGTTATAGCTCAACTTAAAGTCATCGATGGCGAGCCCGTCGTTCGTTCCGCCGATGTTGGCTGTGGAGAGCCAACGGATGTAGAAGGTTCCGCCGTCGGGGATGCCGCTGGAGGGAATGATCGCGATCGGGGCGGTCGTGGTTCGGTTTGCGGCTGCGTTGCCATCTTTGGCGCCTGCAGGCGCCGTGTTGTTGGGCGAGACGAAGTCGAGCGAGTTGACGGCGGTCCAGACTATGCCGGGGCCGTCGTCGACGATCCCAGTCGCGTTGAGGCTGAACTCGAAGTCGAGTCGATCGACGATCGCGTCGGCGGCGCCGAGGCGCCACATTTCTCCAGTGTAAGCGATGGAAAGGGAATTGATCACCAGGCCCGTGTCGTTGAGGAAGCAGGCACCGACGGTGGACTGAACGGTTCCGGAAGTGAGTTCGCCAAGCGCTCGATCGCTGCTTCCCGATGCACCTTAGCTGTAGGTGTTGCCGGTGGCGAGCGAGCCGTTGTCGGCGGAGTACGTTAGGGTGCCGCCGGTTCCGGCTTCGCTGAAATTCCAGGCCTGAGGGAGTGAGTTGGCGTTATTACTCGTGCCCGAGGCGGGGAGCGTATCGAACGACTGCTTGTATGACCCTCCCTCGAGAAAGGCACAGAGTTGAGCTTTGCAAGGTTTGGCAATGGCAAGCCCGACGATCGCGACTGCTCCCGCGCCGATCGCTAACCGAAAGCACTTGGACCGAAGAGATCCACAAAGGACTTGAATGATGACCATGGAAGAGGGCACCCTGGATGAGCATGCATTCATACCATTGCGGGGAGAGGGCGTCAAAAAAAGTTTTGTACCGATTGCCCGCGACGAGTTTGCGTGATCGAGCTTCGACAGGCTCAGGCTAGACGTTAGAACAAACGTGGAGGAGTTGCAGATCCTGGTTTTTGGCCACGTGATTTGCAGGGGCGAAAATCATCTTGCAACTGCCAGTGCGACTGCTTCTCCGGATGTGTGGCGATGACGAGCTGCGCGAACTGGAAAAAAGTTCCAAAGGCCAGAGGCTCGATAGAGGGAATTAAGGTTTCTGGCACCTTTTGTCCCTCGAATTTATTTTCTCGGTAGGTTGCCATATCTCAATACGCACGCCGTTCGTGTCAATAAGCTTAGCAAAACGACCAAAGTCCGACTCATACTGCCGTTCAAGCTTGATGCCAATGCGACTAGCGCGTTCGAGCATCTGCTCGAGATCCAAGACCATGAACTTGAATTCATGTAGCGCGGCGTCGGCTCCGCCGGTTACCGGCGAATGCATGAGCCACGAAGTGTGGCCACAATGCTGAGCGCCACTCGCGTCGTTCCACGAAAAGTCCACGCTGCCTAAATCGGGTTGAATGCTCAGCGTGCAGCAGCTTGAAGCCGCGCGGCTCAAGGCACTGCATGCCGCAGCAAAGTAGTTGCTAACGACCTTTTGCATCGCGACTTTCTCTTGCAAGTTACAAGGCCGTGCGGAAATGTGAAACGCAGGAGACGATCGCCACCAACGCCATGACGCCCAGGAACAGGATCAAGACGATGATTACAATCGCCGGCGCTCTCGGCAAGAGCCGTGAGTTTTCGATCGCCGTGTCATGCGAGGCGATCTCTGAGGGTGACTCACTGAACTGGTGAATCGACGCGACGGACTGCTTGTGCGTTCGCCAAATTCGCCACCAGAGAAATACCTGAAATGGGATCACTGCTCCCACAACCGTTTGGAACAGAGTTGGCCCCATGTCGCGAATTTGTAAACAGAGACCGGAAAGTAAACCGCACATCGCACCGCCGAGGGTAGGGATAATTATCCGGGCGGCGACACGCCACGACGGAATGATCCGGTTCCAGTTTTCGGCCCATTGGAAATTCGAGCCGTAAACCTGGCTAGGATTGGCGATGGCCGAGGCCAATTCCATAAGGTCGCCGGAGTCTTCGCCGCTCCCGCTCCCTTCCCCTTCCAAACTGTCGACGAGTTTCAATAGATCCTGCCGTCGCGGCTCGAGTTGATTCCGCACGACGTACTGATTCAGGAGATAAACTGCGCCGTATATCACGAGCAAGAACAATCCCAGGAAGGTTGCAGCGAGCACGAATCCGAATACACCGCGCGAAGTGTTCCAGGAAACCTGGAGGAAGAATGCCATGAGCGACAGGCAAAACGGCAGTAGATACCACCAAAACACGTTGCGCAGCAACCAGATTTGATGCTCGAGCTGCGTCAAGGACTCCTTCGCGTAGTACAGCAGCGGTTCACCCGGATCGCTCGAACGTTGCGGGTGACGACGACGGTCTACCAATATGAAACCGGCGACCCAAATGAGTGCTGGTCTTTCCAGCACAGTGGGATCCGAAGCTTGGAATTCACGTGACTTGAAGTCGCGGC
>JADMIO011564959.1_pt1 | contig 87740 bp, 66 predicted proteins | sample 8958161 | NCBI WGS metagenome assembly JADMIO01 (sample SAMN16585339, study PRJNA669376) | soil metagenome | isolation source: Crop rotation soil | place: USA: Cullars Rotation, Alabama | collected 2011 | reverse complement strand
CGCCGCAAGACGGCGTATCTGTTTGCCGGGAGCGCGCGCATCGGCGGGATGCTCGGTCCCGCCACCAACGTCGAGCAGGAAGACGCGCTCTGGGACTATGGCCTGAACATCGGCATGGCCTTCCAGCTTGTCGACGATCTGCTCGACTTCACAGGCGAAGAGGATGCGCTCGGCAAGCCTGTCGGCGGCGACCTGCGCGAAGGGAAGATGACGCTCCCCGTCATCCACCTGCTGGCCAGCGGGGATGCCCGCGCCGCCGTGCTGATTCGGAAGATCGTCAACGAGCGCAGCGCGTCGATTGACGAGTGGCGCGAGCTGCGCAACCTGCTGGCGCAGCATCGCTCCATCGAGTACGCGCGGCGCACGGCCACCGATTTCGTCGGCAAGGCGAAGGCGGCGCTCGAGATCTTCCCGGCCAGCGCCGAGCGCGACGCCCTGATGTATCTCCCCGATTACGTCCTCTCCCGAGATCGGTGAACGCCGCCGAGCGGATCGAAGAGCTCCGGCGCCAGCTTCGCTATCACGAGGAGCGCTATTACGTCCTCAACGATCCGGAAATCGCCGATGCCGAATTCGATGCGCTCATGCGGGAGCTCGAGCGCCTCGAATCCGACAATCCCGATCTCGTCACCTCCGATTCGCCGACGCAGCGCGTCAGCGGACGTCCCGCCGCCGGCTTCGACACCGTCGAACACGCGGAGCCGATGCTCAGCCTCGACAACGCCTACTCGGAAGAAGAGCTGCGCGAGTTCGATGCGCGCGTGCGCAAAGGACTCGCCGCCGTCGGCGAGCCGCTCGAGCAGGTTGCCTATGTCGCCGAGCTGAAGATCGACGGCCTCAGTCTCGCCCTCACCTACGAGAACGGCACCCTCGTGCGCGGCGCCACGCGCGGCGATGGGGCACGCGGCGAAGAAGTCACGTCGAACGTGCGCACCATCCGCGCGATCCCGTTGAAGCTGCGCGGCACGCATGCAGGCCGCATCGAGATCCGCGGCGAGGTCTATCTCCCGCGCAAGGTGTTCGAGCGGATCAACAACGAGAAGGCGGATGCGGGCGAGCCGCTGTTTGCCAATCCCCGCAACGCAGCGGCAGGCACGATGCGCAATCTGGATCCCGCGCTCGTCGCCAGACGCGGCCTGAGCGCCTGGACCTATCAGGTCGTCGGCGAATCGCCGGAGACGCACGCGGGAACGCTCGAGGCCCTGAAAGAGTGGGGCCTTCCGGTTGAACCGCACTGGCAACGCTGCGACGGCGTCGAGGCGCTCGTGGCCTTTACGCATGAATGGGAACAGAAGCGCCGCACGCTCGACTTCGACACCGACGGCGTCGTCATCAAGCTCGATCGCATCGATCTGCGCGCGCGGCTGGGGACGACGAGCAAATTTCCACGCTGGGCGATCGCTTTCAAGTTCCCCGCGGAGCAGAAGACGACGCTCCTCAAGAGCATCGAGGTGAACGTCGGACGCACCGGTGCGGTGACGCCGTTCGCGATGCTCGAGCCGGTGTTCGTGTCCGGCTCCACGGTCTCGATGGCGACGCTGCACAACGCGGACGACATCGCGCGCAAGGACATCCGCGCCGGCGACTGGGTGATCGTCGAGAAGGCCGGCGACGTCATTCCGCGCGTCGTCGGGCCGATCCTGAGCAGGCGGCCCGCCGGGTCGACGCCCTGGGTGATGCCGGCCGTCTGCCCGCGCTGCGGCAGCACGCTGCACAAGCCGGAAGACGAAGTCGTGTGGCGATGCGAGAACACGTCGTGCCCGGCGAAGCTGCAGCGCGGCCTCGAGCATTTCGCCTCGCGCGGCGCGATGAACATAGAGGGACTCGGCGAGTCGCTCATCGCGCAGCTGATCGGCGCCGGCCTCGTGCACGACTACGCCGATGTCTACGCCCTGACGCCGGAGAAGCTCGAGGCGCTCGAGCGCATGGGCAAGAAGTCCGCCGCGAAGGTAATGGCGCAGATTGAGAAGAGCCGCAGCAACGAGCTGTGGCGCCTCATTTACGGCCTCGGCATCCGCCATGTTGGCGAGCGCGCATCGCAGGTGCTGGCGCGCGGGTTTGGATCGATGGACGCCATCTGCGCGGCGACGATCGAGCAGCTCCAGCAGACGAACGAGATCGGGCCGGTCCTCGCCGAGTCGGTGCGAAGCTGGCTCGACGAGCCGCGGAATCGCGAGCTGGTCGAGCGGCTGCGCGCCGCGGGCATCAACATGGAAGTGCCAGAGGACCAGCGCGCCGCGGCGGCAATTCCCGGTCGGCTGACGGGGAAGACTTACGTCATTACCGGGACGCTGCAGGCGATGTCGCGTGAGCAGGCGACGGCGGCGCTCGAGGGGGTGGGGGCCAAAGTGGCAGGGTCGGTCAGCAAGAAAACGACCGGCGTTATCGTTGGGGCGGAGCCCGGCAGCAAAGCCGAGAAGGCGCGGACTCTCGGCGTCCCGATACTGGACGAAGCGGCCTTCCTGGAGTTGATTAAGTAGCGTGATAATGGAGAGGTGACCCGCCGGTTCGTGCTCGTGACGGTCTGCCTGACCGCGACCATCGCTTTTCTCATCGGCCTGGTCGTCGCCGGGTCGATGACTCCGCAATTTGCGATCTCGGCGCCGAGCGCGCCGCAGATTCCCATCCGGACACGAGGCGCGGCGACCGTTTCGCCGGCGATGTCATCGTTTGCCGATGTCGCCGAGCGGCTCAATCCCGCCGTCGTCAACATCGATGCGACCACGCGCGGCACCCCCCGCAGCCGCCGCTTCGGCGGGCTGCCGGTGCCCGATGGTCCGGACCTGTTCGATCGCCCGGGCGATCGAGATCCGCAGGGGCCACGGCGCGGCGCCGGCACCGGATTCATCATCGATGCGAGCGGTCTCATCCTGACGAATCATCACGTCGTCGATGGCGCCGATCGCATCATGGTGCGGCTCACGGACGGCCGCAATCTGCACGCGACGCGCGTCGGCTCCGATCCCGACACCGACATCGCGCTCATCAAGGTCGATTCGGCCAAGCCGCTTCCGTATGCCTCGCTCGGCGATTCGGATTCGCTGCGCGTCGGCGAATGGGTGGTGGCCATTGGCAACCCGCTCGCCTACGAGCACACCGTCACGGTGGGCGTCGTCAGCTTCATCGGGCGGAAGCTGTTCGACAGCTCGCTCGACCGCTACATTCAGACGGACGCCGCCATCAACTTCGGCAACAGCGGCGGGCCGCTGATCAATGCGCGCGGCGAAGTGATCGGCATCAATGCGGCGATCAGCTCGCGCGCGGCGAACATCGGCTTCGCGGTGCCGATCAACCAGGCGCGCGCGATCCTCCCGCAGCTGAAGGAGAAGGGGCGCGTGTCCCGCGGCTACATCGGCGTGTCGCTGCGTGACGTCGATCCGGACCTGGAGAAATCACTCGGTCTGAACACGACGGATGGCGCGCTCGTGCAGGACATCACGCCGGGTTCGCCGGGGGCGCGTGCCGGACTCCATACGTACGACCTGATCGTCGCCGTCGACGGGAAGCCCGTGAGCGGTAACGATCAGCTCATTCAGCTGATTGCGACGCGCCAGCCTGGAACCGTCGCCACGCTGCAGGTGGTTCGCGACAATCACCCTGTCAACGTGCCGGTGAAGCTCGCCGAGCGTCCGCAGCGCGAGAAGGTGGCGAACGACGACTATCCGGCGCCGCAGCCTTCGAGCCAGCGCGGCGCGGCGCTCGGGCTGTCGGTGCGCGAGCTCGATCGCGACTTCGCCGAGCGGTTCAAGCTGCCGGCGGGGATGCAGGGGGTGATCGTGTCGCGCGTCGAGCCGATGAGCCCCGCCTTCGATGCCGACGTCGAGCGCGGCCACGTGCTGCTCGAGATCAACCGCCACCCCGTGCGCTCCGTCGACGACTTCCGCCGGCTGACGGCGAATGCCAAGACCGGCGACATCCTCGCGCTGTACATCTACAAGCCCGAAAGCGACACGCGCGCCTTGCATACGGTGAAGATTGAGTAATGCAAAATGCAAAGTTCAAAATGCAAATGTCGCCGTGTTTGCATTTTGCATTTTGACTTTTGAATTACCGCGATGAAGCCCCGTATTCTCGTCATCGATGACGAAGCCGCCATCCGCGATTCGCTGCGGATGATTCTCGAATACGAAAACTACGAGTTCACCGGGGCCTCCAACGGTCAGGACGGGCTCGCGCAGATCCAGCGCGAGCGGCCGGACATGGTCCTGCTCGACATCAAGATGCCGGCGATGGACGGCATGGAGGTGCTGCGCAAGATCAAGGCGCTCGACGAGACGCTGCCCGTCGTCATGATCTCGGGACACGGCACCACCGCCACCGCCGTCGAAGCGATTCGCTCGGGGGCGATCGATTTTCTCGACAAGCCGCTCAGCAGCGAGCGCGTCATCGTCACCATCCAGAACACGCTCAGCCAGTCGCAACTGCGCAAGGAGAACCGCGAGCTGAAACTGGCGATGGAAGCGAAGTACGAGATCGTCGGCACGAGCCCGGCGCTGCGGCGCGTGCTGGAGGCGGTGCAGCGCGCCGCGCCGACCAACGCGACCGTGATGCTGCTCGGGGAGAGCGGCGTCGGCAAGGAGCTGGTGGCGCGCACGATCCATCGCAACAGTCCGCGCGCCGGGCAGCGCTTCATTCAGGTCAACTGCGCGGCGATCCCGGAGGAGTTGATCGAGTCGGAGCTGTTCGGCCACGAGAAGGGGTCGTTCACCGGCGCCACCGAGAAGCAGATCGGCAAGTTCGAGCAGGCGGATCGCGGCACGATCTTTCTCGACGAAGTCGGCGACATGAGTCCGAAGACGCAGGCCAAGGTGCTGCGCGTGCTGCAGGAGCAGGAGGTCGAGCGGCTCGGATCGGCGCGCACGATCAAGGTCGATGTGCGCGTGATCGCGGCGACCAACAAGAATCTCGAGGATGCGATCCAGCGCGGAGAATTTCGTGAAGATCTCTTCTTCCGCCTGAACGTCATCCCGATCCAGGTGCCGCCGCTGCGTGAGCGCCGCGAAGACATTCCGCTGCTCGTGCAGCACTTCGCCAGGCGCACGAGCGAAGAGCACAACCTGAAGCCGCGGCGATTCGATCCGCGCGCACTGGAGGCGCTGCAGCGCTACCGCTGGCGCGGCAACATCCGCGAGCTGCGCAACACGGTCGAGCGCGTGATGATCATGGCGCCCGGCGACGTCGTGCACGTCGACGATCTGCCCGCCGAAGTTCGCGGAGAGGCGTCGTCTTCGTCCCCCCGCCCGCTGGCGGCAGAAGCAAGCGCCGCGGCGCAGACCGCGGGAGGCGTGCCCGCATCCGGCAGCAGCCCGACGCCCGCGCCCGGCACGTTGCGCGAGTTCAAGGAAGCCGCCGAGCGAGCCTTCCTCGTCGAGAAGCTGCGCGAGAACAACTGGAACATCTCGAAAACGGCTGAAGCGCTCGACACCCCGCGCAGCAATCTCTACAAGAAGCTCGAACAGTACGGGATCCGGCAGGAAGTCGACGGGTAGTCTGCGATAATGGACGGTCGCAGTCAGCCAGACGATCGCTCCCGAGGAAGCGCGCAAGCGCCGAGTCGAGAGAGGAAAGTCCGAACTCCGAAGGGCAGTGCGCCGGGTAACGCCCGGGCAGGGCAACCTGACGGATAGTGGCACAGAAAAAATACCGCCTCGGGAAACCGGGGTAAGGGTGAAAAGGTGCGGTAAGAGCGCACCGCGCCGACGGTAACGCCGGTGGCAGGCAAAACCCCGCACGGAGCAAGACCAAATAGGGTGGCGCTATGAGGACGGCTCGTCCCAAGCCACCGGGTAGGTCGCTGGAGCCGGTAAGCAATTACCAGCCAAGAGGAATGATCGTCCTCGACAGAATTCGGCTTATCGGCTGACTGCGACGTCTTCCGATTTCCGACCCCGGCCGTTGCGGCCTGTTTTTTGCTCAGCTGACGATCGATATGGCGAATTATCTCGTAACCGGCGGCGCCGGGTTCATCGGCTCCCATCTTGCGGAAGAGCTCGTCCGTCGTGGCGAACGCGTGCGCGTCGTCGACAACCTCGTCACAGGCAAACGGCAGAACCTTGCCCACATCAAGTCGGTTGAATTCATCGAGGGCGATCTTGCCGATCTCGATGTCGCGCACCGCGCTGTCAGCGGGATGGATTACGTGCTGCACCAGGCGGCCATCCCCTCTGTCCCGCGATCGGTGCAGGACCCCATTACCTCGAACCGCGCCAACATCGACGCGTCGCTGAACGTCCTCGTCGCCGCCCGCGATGCCGGCGTGAAGCGCCTCGTTTACGCCGGCTCTTCGTCCGCCTACGGAAATACCCCGACGCTCCCCAAGGTCGAGACGATGCCGACGGCGCCGTTGTCGCCGTACGCGCTGCAGAAGCTCGTGGCTGAGCAGTACTGCCAGATGTTCACCGCGCTCTACGGCCTCGAAACAGTGACGATTCGTTATTTCAACGTCTTCGGGCCGCGGCAGGACCCGTCGTCACCGTACTCCGGCGTGATTTCGCTGTTCATCAGCGCGCTCTGCGACGGCCGCCGGCCGACGATTTACGGCGACGGCGAACACACGCGCGACTTCACCTACGTCGCCAACGTCGTCGACGGAGTGCTGCGCGCCTGCACCGCGGAGCGCGCCAGCGGGGAAGTGATCAACGTCGCGACCGGCGGCCGGATTTCGCTGAACAAGCTGTTCAAAACCATCGGCGAGATCGTTGGTAGCCATGTGGAACCGATTTACGCGGAGCCGCGTGCCGGCGATGTGAAGGATTCCCAGGCGGATATCGCGAAGGCCCGCCGGGTTCTCGGCTACGAGCCGATTGTGAGCTTCGAGGACGGCCTGGCAAAGACGGTCGCCTGGTATCGGAGCTCGCAGGTCACGGTCGCGTAAATCTGCGCAACCCATTGACCCGACCGCCTTTGGGCGGGATACTTTTAGACCATCTTCATGCCGATAACCGACAGAGTGCGTCTTAGTGCTACGTGTGTGCGCGCGCTGGCTGGCGCCGCGCTGATTGCTCTCTGCATCGGCATCGCCCCGGCCCGCGCAACGACCTACGCCCCGGTCACCTTCAAGGACCTGATCGACAAGGCCGACGTCATCTTCGTCGGCGACGTCGTCGATGTGCGCCCGTACGTGCTGCGCACGCGCGAGGGGTCCGTCATCAAGACCCGCGTGACGTTCAGCGTCGCGGATCCAATCTACGGGACGACGAGCGTCGTGGAGGTGTTCGATTTCCTGGGCGGCGAGATGAACGGTGTCGGGATGACCGTCGCTGGCATACCGAAATTCAAGGTTGGCGACCACCGCATCGTCTTCGCGCGCAACGACCGCAGCATCAACCCCATCGTCGGTTTCACGCAGGGTCTTCTGACGGTCGAGCGCGACGCCAACGGCATCGAGCGCGTGTTGACGCTCGAAGGTGCGCCGGTGAGCGGCCCCGAGAGCATCGGCATGCTGGCGCGTCCGGCCAGAATCAGCCGCGCGGCGTCGATGCGGCTCGCGGACTTCCGCGCACGCATCGCCGGCGCGCTGGCGGAGGCGCACAAGCGATGAAATCCCGCTGGATGATCGTCGCCGCCGCCGGCGCCATGCTCGCCCTCATGCCGTCGTTGAAGGCATTCAATCCGAACGGCCGTCATTGGCCGGCCGCTCCGGTCGTGATGACCCTTTCGCAGCCGTCGACAGGCGTCGCGCTTCTCGACGGCGCTCCGGATTGGGATTTCGTCACGGCGACCTCACTCTATTCGTGGAACAACGTGCTCAACGGCGTGTCGTTCACGGTTGGTCTCGATTCGGCGGCCGTGCCTGCCATGTCGAACAACGTCAACAACGTCGCGTGGAGCGACGATGTGTATGGCGACCCGTTCGGCGACGGCGTGCTGGCCGTGACGATGTCGCTCTACACGCTGCAGGACAACACGACCGTCGAAGCGGACGTCCTCTTCAATCGCAAGTACAACTGGAATTCGTATCGCGGTCCGTTGCGGCGTGCGGCGGACGGCTCGATGCTGATCGACATGCAGCGTGTGGCCATCCACGAGTTCGGTCACGTGCTCGGCCTCGACCACCCCGATGATGCGGGGCAGGCGGTCGTGGCGATCATGAACAGCCACACGAGCGACATCGACGCGCAGCAGCAGGACGACATCGACGGTGTCGTGTCGCTCTACGGCGCGAAGCCGGCGCCGCCCGTATCGACCGGGCTTCCGAACCCCGGCATTCCCGATCCCGGCATTCCCGACGCACCGCTGGCGACGCCTCGCAGCGCCTACCTGCGCTAGTGATTCCGGCGGCCGGTGACCGCCGTGAACCCGGGTTGTCGCTTTCACGCGCGCGGAATTCGCCGCCATTCCTTGCTGCCGCGTAAGCGCATTGCCTTCAGCCTTTTCCTCGCACATCCACTGACTGTCGTCGCGGGCAACCTCCTTGCTCGGCCGGACGTGTTCCGGCGGGATTCTCCAGGGGCCGTGTGCTCGACCTCACGCGCGCACTCTCCACGGGCTCGCCGGAGCTGCCATTCACAACGATGTCACGAGGAGGACACGATGACGACTCGCATCCTGATGGCCGCGATTGCGGCATTCGCCTTGAGCGCGCCCATGCTGAGCGCGCAGAGCAAGTCACCAGCGCCGAAGCAGACGGCGACGGCCGGCGCTCCCGTCAATCTCAACACCGCCACCGCCGAACAGCTCGCGACGATTCCCGGTGTCGGGCCAAAAATGGCGGAGCGCATCATCGACTACCGGCAGAAGAACGGCGGCTTCAAGAAGGTCGAGGACCTGATGAACGTCAGCGGCGTCGGGGAGAAAAGCTTTCTGAAAATGAAGCCGCTCATCACGGTGACGGCGCCGAAGCCCGGGCAGTAGACGCGGGATACACGCTGATTGAGCTGATGTTCGTCGCTGCGACGGCGGCCGTCCTGGCCGCCGCTGCAGTGCCGTCGCTCACGGCCGGCGTGGATCGCATGCGCGCGGCAGGCGCGGCGCGATATCTGGCCGGCCGGCTGGCGTTCGCGCGCTCGCTCGCCGTGTCGCGCTCGGCTAACGTCGCGCTGCGGGTCGCGGCGAGCGGTGATACGTTCACGTTCGCGCTGTACGCGGACGGCAACGGTAACGGCGTGCGCACCCGAGAGATCGATGCCGGCATCGATCCGCCGCTGATGCCGCCGCTCAGGTTCTCCGATCAATTCCCGCAGGTGACGTTGTCACTCAACGATCCGGCGGGCGTCGCGTCGGACACCGACGTCCTGGTGTCATTCTCCCCGCTCGGTACGTCATCCTCGCGGACGCTGTATCTGCGCGCGCGTGACGGATCTCAGTACGCGGTGCGTGTCCTCGGTGCCACCGGCCGCACGCGCGTGTTGCGATACGTGCCGGCGACGCGGGCGTGGGTCGAGGTGTTTTAGTGACGGAGCGTCGCCGCGCGCTGCGCCGGCCGGTCGCGGCGGACGAGCCGCTGGCGCGGGCCAAGCTGCGGACCGGCGGCCAGCTCCGCATCCTCGATGCCTCGTCCTGGGGCGCCCTCGCCGAAACGACCGAGCGCCTCCTGCCCGGGCGCCATCTCGACGTGCACGTCATTTCGGCGGCAGGCCGTGTCCTGGTGCGATCGCGGATTGCTCGCGCGCGCGTGTCGCAATTGGCCGCTGACACCGTCCTGTACCAGGCGGCGCTCGCCTTTGATCACGCGATCGAGGTAGGCATCGCCGGGTATGCCTTGCCCTCTGCCATTCTCTCCGCCCCACGCGACGCGGGCACCGCTTACCCGAACCCGGCCGTCGAGGCGGACATCACGTTCGTAGAGCGGCTGTCTGCTTAGCAAATCGCACGCGCATCGGCGTGGCATCGCGCTTGGTAATGCCCAGTCCGGAGGACGACACATGGATCCGCTGGGCGAGGTACTCGAACAGGTTCTGCGCGCGCTTGGCGACGCGCTTTCTGGTGATCCCGTTGAACGCGATCTGCAGGCGGTCTTCGAGCGCGAGCTGCAGCGCCTGGCGCACGTGCGCAGCGTGCGCCTGCGGGAAATCCCGGCGCGCTACCATGCGCGGCTCGTCACGCCGGCGCAGACGCCGCAATCGATCATTCTCGACGTCCCGAGCAGCGACCCGCGGCTCCAGGCCGTCCTCGAAGCGTCGTGTGATACGGACGCGCCGCTCGACACCCGGCAGCTCGATGTGCTCGCCGTGGCGTCGCAGCTCGCCGGGCTGGTGCTCGAGTCGTCCCGGGCACGCGTCTCGAGCATCGCGCGGCCGCTCGATGGCGTCGCGCCGCTCATCGGCTCGAGCAGCGCCATGCAGATGCTGCGCAGTCGCATCGAGCGCGTCGCGTTGACGGACTTCACGGTCCTCATCGAAGGCGAGTCGGGGACCGGCAAGGAACTGGTCGCGCGCCAGATTCACGAGGTGAGCCGGCGCCGCGGCGGACCCTTCGTGGCGGTCAATTGCGCCGCGCTGGTCGAGACGCTCCTCGAAGCGGAATTGTTCGGCATCGAGGAGCGGACGGCCACCGGCGTGCGGGGCCGGCTCGGCAAGTTCGAACATGCGGAGGGAGGCACGCTGTTCCTCGACGAAATCTCCGATTTGTCGCTCTCCGCGCAAGCCAAGCTGCTGCGCGCGATCCAGGACGTCGCGGTCGAACGCGTCGGTGGCCACGTTTCCCGCCGCGTGAATACGCGCTTCGTCGCGGCGACGAACCGGCCGTTGTCCGAGATGGTGACGCGGGGTCTCTTCCGGTCGGACCTCTATTACCGGCTGGGTGGCGTGGAGATTCACGTGCCGCCGCTGCGCGCGCGGCGTGAGGACATCTGCGAGCTGGCCGCGTACTTTCTCGCCCGCCACAATCGGGCACGCGAGCTCACGCTATCGGATGCGGCGGCCGACGCGCTGCGCATGTACGCCTGGCCCGGCAACGTCCGCGAGCTGGAGCGCTTCATCGAGCGGACCGTGGCGCTCGCGGATTCGGACCAGATCGCGCTGGATGATCTGCCGCCGCAGTTCCGCGGCGACTACCTGCAGGTGCTCGGGCCGTCGATAGCCTCGGGCGAGTCGATGCGCGCGTGGGGCAGCCGCTACGCGCGGCTGGTCTTCGAGCGGTGCGGCCGCAACAAGCGGCGCGCCTGCCGGCAGCTCGATATCAGCTATCACACGCTCGAAGCGTATCTGTCGTACTGCACCCGGCAGCCGGAATCCGGCCGTCAGCTGCCGGCGTGGGTGCGTTCCGCGATCGCGCCGCCGGACGACCCAGCAGCCGGGGCCGTCGATGAACGACTCGAGGAGGCATGAGATGCTGTACGCACTCCGCTACTTCCGCGTGGTGGCCGTCGTGCCGCCGCTGTTCCTCGCCGGCTTCGTCTTCGCCGCGCTGCTCGCGGCGATCCGTCTCACAAGCGATCCCTCCTCGGCGGTCGCCGCGTTGACACCTGTCCTCGAGCTGCAGTTGTTCGCCGCCGCGTCCGGCTTCGAGGTGCCGGCGCGGCGGGGCTACTACGACTTGCTGCTCACGTCGGGCGCCGCGCGGTGGCAGATCGCCATCGCGCATGGTGCTGCATCGACGCTGCCCGGATTCGTCACCTGGATGTGCGTCGGGCTGCTCGAATGTGCGGCGAGTCACGGTGCGCGGGACGCGTCGATCGCGGCGGGAACGTGCATGGCGTTTGTGGCGTGGTCGCTCATCGCCTGGGCAGTCGCTGTCTTTTCCTCGAGGACGGCGGCAACCATCGTCTGGATGCTCGTCATCGCGGTTCCCGCGTTCGCCCGCGTGTCGCCGGTCGTGTGGCTCGGTGTCCCGGCATCCCACATCGGCGTGGTGCCGCTCGCCGTGATGTACGCAGCGGCGGCCGCGCCGTTTGTGGTCGCGATGGCGTGGGTGATTCGTGGAATGACCCCGCTCGAGGCATCGCAGTGAGCGAAGCCGCTCTCGCGGTCCGCGATCTGGCCGCCCGCTACAAGCGGCGCGAAGTCTTTCACGGGCTCTCCTTCGAGCTGAAGCCGAACGAGGTGATCGGCATCTTCGGCCCCAACGGCGCGGGAAAGACGACGCTGCTGCGAGTGATTGCGGGACTGCTGCCGGCGGCGGAAGGGGACGTGCGGGTGAGAGGAATGCCGCCGCGCCAGGCGCTGCGCGCCGTGAACCTGGCCTACTTCGCCGGCGACTTCACGCTGCCCGGATCGGTCCGCGCATGCGACTGGGGAAGCCTGGCGACCGGCGACGCGATTACTCCGGAGCGCCGCCGCATCCGGACGTTGTCGCGCGGCACGCGTCAGCTCCTGGGCCTTCGTACCGTGCTCGCGCGTCCGCAGCCTGGCCTCGTCGTCCTCGACGAGCCGTGGGAGGCGCTCGACGTCGATGCATCACGCTGGCTGTCGCGAACGCTGGAGGCCAAGCGCGATCGCGGCGCCAGTGTCGTCGTGGCCTCCCACGACCCGCACGACCTGGCGGGCATCTGCGATCTGTATCTCTTCCTCGTCAGCCGTCGCGGCACGCTGTTCAAGGCACACGAACTGTCCGCGTCGGGGCCGGTCACGGCTGCGTTGCTCGGCAACGTCCTCGAGCGCCTGCAGGTCGACGCCACCGCACCGCTCCGCGCCGCGTCGTGACCGTGGCGGCCGTCGCGCGGGCGACCGCCGTGGGGTAAACTCGGATGGGCCGGCTGAAGCCTGCCCCTACAACACGTCCCGCGCGTTCCCCGATGGCCGAAACGATCACCTCCGAACTCAGGAAGACGCCGCTGTATGCGCGCCATTGCGCCTCCAATGCGCGGATGGTTCCCTTTGGCGGCTGGGAAATGCCGGTCGAATACTCGGGCATCACCGCCGAGCACATGGCGGTGCGCACGCGCGCCGGTCTGTTCGACGTCAGCCACATGGGCGAAATCGAGATCGCCGGCAAGGACGCGCTCGCCGCCGTCCAGCGCATCTCGAGCAACGATGCCAGCCGCCTGCAGGTGGGCCAGGCGCACTATTCCGCGCTGACGACATTTGAAGGCACCTTCGTCGACGATCTGCTCGTCTATCGCATGGCGCCGAACCATTTCATGCTCGTCGTCAACGCGTCGAACATCGCGAAAGACTACGCGTGGATTGCCGCGCAGGTGAAAGAGGCCGGCGAGGCGGCGGCCGTCGATTCGAGCAGCCGTTACGCGTTGATCGCGATCCAGGGTCCGGCGGCGCTCGAAGTTCTGCAGCCGCTCATCGGCGCTGACCTTGCTGACGTCAAGTACTACTGGTTCACGCATGGCGAGGTCGCCAACGCGCGTGCGCTGATCTCGCGCACCGGCTACACCGGCGAAGATGGATTCGAGATCTTCGTGCCGCCGAACATGGCCGACCGCGTCTGGCAGGCGCTGCTCGAGTCCGGGCGCTCCGCCGATGTGATCCCCTGCGGCCTTGGCGCGCGCGATACGCTGCGTCTCGAAGCGGCGATGCGGCTGTACGGCAACGACATCGATGAAACGACGACGCCGCTCGAAGCGGATCTCGGATGGATCGTCGGCTGGAAGAAGGAGTCGTTCATCGGACACGAGCGGCTGCGTGAGCAGAAAGAAAAGGGGATCACGCGCAAGCTGGTCGGGTTCGAGATGATCGACAGGGGCATCGCGCGGCACGGCTATCCAGTGGTCGCCGGAGACAGGCCGGTGGGCGTCGTGACGAGCGGCACGCAGACGCCGTATCTCAAGAAGGCAATCGGGATGGCGTACGTGCCGATGGATCTGACCGCGCCGGGCACGGAGATCGCCATCGACGTGCGCGGCCGAGTCGCGCGCGCGACGGTCGTCGCGCTGCCGTTTTATAAACGCAAGGTGTAGGGGCGGGTCTTCAGACCCGTCCGGAGCGAAGATATGGCTTCGTACCCGGCAGACCGGAAGTATACGAAGGATCACGAGTGGATTCGCATTGCCGGCGACACCGGCGAGATCGGCATCACCGACTACGCGCAGGAACAGCTCGGTGATGTGGTGTATGTGGAGCTGCCGGACGTCGGCCGCACGGTCGCGGCGGGGGAGTCGTTCGGATCGATCGAATCGGTGAAAGCCGTGTCGGAGCTCTTTGCGCCGATGAGCGGCGAAATCGTCGCCGTCAACGACCAGCTCAAGAACCATCCGGAGGTCGTCAACAGCGATCCGCACGGCACGTGGATGATCAAGGTCAAGCTCGCGCAGCCGACCGACTCCGGCGCGCTGCTCGACGCCTCGCAGTATCAATCGCAGCTGGGATGAACAGACTCGACGCCAGCGACTGGTTTGCCCGCCGGCACATCGGCCCCTCATCAGACGAACGCGATCGGATGCTCGAGACGGTCGGAGCTCCGTCGATCGACGCGCTCATGGACGAGGCGCTGCCGGCATCGATCCGTCTTGCCAGGCCGCTCAACCTGCCACCCGCTGAAAGCGAACACGAATATCTCCGCCGTCTCTCGACGCTCGCCCGGAAGAACCGGACGTTCCGCTCCTACATCGGTCTCGGCTACCACGACACGATCACGCCGAGCGTGATTCTCCGCATGGTGATGGAGAATCCCGGCTGGTACACGCCCTACACGCCCTACCAGGCGGAGATCGCGCAGGGCCGTCTCGAGTCACTCCTCAATTTCCAGACGATGGTGGCGGACCTTACAGGGATGGAGGTCGCCAACGCGTCGCTGCTCGACGAGGCGACCGCGGCCGCGGAAGCGATGACGCTGCTGCATCGTGCACACGCCACGGCAGGGCGCGCCGTATCAGGCGCGCCGGCCGAGCGCAGCCTCTTTCTGGTCAGCGATCGCTGCCTGCCGCAGACGATCGACGTCCTGCGCACGCGCGCCGAACCGCTCGACATCGATTTGCACGTCGGACCCGTGGATGCGATGAGGTTCGGGCCCCGCGTCTTCGGCGTCGTCCTCGAGTATCCGGACGAGTACGGGGAGGTTCGCGATCTCACGGCATTCATTGCGAAGGCGCACGCAGCGGGCGTACTGGTTGCCGTTGGAGCCGACCTCCTTGCGCTCGCGCTGCTGAAGCCGCCGGGCGAGATGGGCGCCGACGTGGTCTATGGCAACTCGCAGCGATTCGGCGTTCCGCTCGGCTATGGCGGCCCGCACGCCGCATTCTTCGCGACGCGAAGCGCGTTCGTGCGCCAGGCGCCCGGGCGCATCATCGGCGTCTCTGTCGACGTGCACGGCCGCAAGGCGTATCGGATGGCCCTGGCGACGCGCGAACAGCACATCCGGCGGGAGAAGGCCACCTCCAACATCTGCACGGCGCAGGCGCTGCTGGCGAACATGGCGGCGATGTACGCCGTGTATCACGGCCCGGAGGGATTGAAGGCGATCGCGGAGCGCGTGCACGACCTGACGCGCATCCTCGATCGCGAGCTGCGCGCCGCTGGCGTGAAGCAGCTCAACGCACAGTATTTCGACACGCTGCGACTCGAGGTGCCGTCCGTCGATGCGATTCGCAGCGCCGCACTCGAACAGGGGATCAACTTCCGCTACATCGACAACACGACGATCGGCATTGCCCTCAACGAAACGGTGACCACCGCGGACGTCCAGGCCATCGTCAACGTATTCGCCAGGGGGCTGGGCAGCACCGCGCGCGCGATCGATTGGTCCGACGACGGATCCCGGATCGCCGATCCCGCATCCCGACGTACGTCCGCGTTCATGACCCACCCCGTATTCAACACCCATCGCTCCGAGACGCAGATGATGCGCTACATCCGGTCGCTCGAGCGAAAGGACATCGGGCTCGACACGTCGATGATTCCGCTCGGCTCGTGCACGATGAAGCTGAACGCGGCGACCGAGATGCTGCCGGTGACGTGGGAGCACTTCTCGCGCGTGCATCCATTCGCCCCCGTCGAGCAGGCGCAGGGCTATGCGCACATCGTCCGCGAGCTGGAGGAGGCCCTCGCGGAGATCACGGGCTTCGCCGCCGTCTCGCTGCAGCCGAACTCTGGCGCCCAGGGTGAGTTCGCCGGCCTGATGGTGATTCGCGCCTACCACCGCGATCGCGGCGATGCACATCGTGACGTCGTCCTGATTCCGGCGTCCGCCCACGGGACCAACCCGGCGAGCGCGGCGATGGCGGGGATGCGCGTCGTCGTCGTGGCGACGGCGGCAAACGGCAACGTGGATGTGGACGATCTGCGAAAGAAGGCCGCCGAGCACCGGCAGCGGCTGTCGTGCCTGATGATCACGTATCCCTCCACGCACGGCGTGTTCGAGGACGAGATCAAGAACATCTGCGCCATCGTGCACGACAACGGCGGGCAGGTGTACATGGACGGCGCGAACATGAACGCGCAGGTTGGGCTCACCAGTCCGGCCGCTATCGGCGCCGACGTGTGCCATTTGAATCTGCACAAGACTTTTGCAATTCCGCACGGCGGCGGCGGACCTGGCATGGGCCCGATCGGCGTCGCGGTGCACCTCGTCCCATATCTGCCCGGACATCCGCTGGTGAAGACCGGCGGCGACCGCGCGATTCACGCGGTCTCGGCGGCGCCGTGGGGGAGCGCGAGCATTTTGCTGATCTCGTACGGCTACATCCGCATGCTCGGCGCCGAGGGGATGACCGATGCGACGCGCATCGCCATCCTCAATGCCAACTACATCAAGGCGCGGCTCGAGAACCACTACCCGGTGCTCTACGCGCGGCCGAACGGCCGCGTCGCCCACGAACTGATCTTCGACCTGCGCGCATTCAAGGCCGCGGGCATCGAGGAGATGGATGTCGCCAAGCGGCTGATGGACTACGGCTTTCACGCGCCGACCGTCTCGTTTCCTGTTGCCGGCACGCTGATGGTCGAGCCGACCGAAAGCGAAGATAAAGGCGAACTCGATCGCTTCTGCGACGCGATGATCCAGATTCGCCGCGAGATCGATGCCGTCGTCTCCGGGAAGGCTGACCGCGCAGACAACCTGCTGAAGAATGCGCCGCACACCGCGGAAGCTGTTGCGGCAGCAGAGTGGACGCATCCGTACTCCCGGGAAGAAGCGGCCTTCCCTTTGCCGTTTGTCCGCACCAACAAGTTCTGGCCGAGCATCGGCCGCATCGACAACCCGTACGGCGACCGCAACCTCTTCTGCTCCTGTCCGCCGGTCGAGGCGTTCGCCTGATCGCGGACAGAACCATTCGTAGTCCTTCCTTCGTCTAAGGAGTGGTCAGCCTGAAGACGCGTGCCTCGAGCGTTACGCCTCGTACTCGTGTATCTCGCTGCCGTGATTGCCGGCGGCGGCCTCGCCGTGGTCGCGACGCACTACGCGGCGCGCGACAACGTCTATGTCATGTTCGCGGTGCTGTTCGTGGTGACCGCGGCCATCCTCGGCGGAACTGGACCGGCGATCACCGTCGCCATCACGGCGGTGATCGGAGACGACGTGGTGCTCCGCGGCCGCCTGCCGCCACTGGACCAGTGGCGCGACGAGCTCGTGTTCGCTACGGTGGCCATCGCGGTCGGATTGATAGTCGCCGCGAAAGGGCGGCAGCAGCGGCGCGCCGAACGCCTCGCATGGCGTGAACGCGCGCTGCGGGTCGAGCGCGACGGGATCCTCGCCGCGATCTCTCATGACGTGAAGAATCCACTGGCCGTCATCATCGGGTCGGCGCGGCAGGGGCTGGCAAGCGGCGCGGCCGCCGACGTCGAGCGCCTCTTCAGCCGCATCGATTCCGCCGCCGTCCACGCGTCGGACCTGATCGATGAGCTGATCGACCTGCGGCGTCTCGATGGCAGTGAGATCGAGCTGGATCTCCATCGCTGCGACCTTCGCCGCTCGCTCGATGCGGCGATCGACCAGATGCAGGCCCTGTTGCGCGGCCATGCGCTTCACTACGCGGTTCCGGACGCGCCCGTCGTGGCGCCGTTCGACGAGCGCCGGCTGCAGCGCGTGTTTCAGAATCTCATTGGCAACGCCATCAAGTACTCGCCGGACGGCGGCGATATCGACGTCGTCCTGCGCGCCGCCGGACAGACAGCACGGGTCACCATTCGCGATCGGGGCATCGGGATCGCCGCCGACGAGCGGACGCGCGTTTTCGAGCGCGGCTATCGCGGGCGGAGCGCTGCCGGCATCGACGGCTCTGGGCTCGGCCTGTTCATCAGCGCGGAGATCGTCAAGCGGCATGGCGGCAGCATCACGTGCGCGCCCGCGCCGGACGGCGGAACGGAATTCGAAGTGCGGCTGCCGCTAGTCGGCAACGGCGCGTCGCCGGAACCCGTCGAGCAGCTTGCCGGTGACCGGTCCGGGCTTTCCGCTGCCGATCGTACGCGCGCCGACGGTCACGATCGGGACGAGCTCCCGCGTCGTGCTGGTGAGGAACGCCTCGTCGGCGCCAAGTAGGTCCTCGTCGCGCATCACCTGCTCACGAACCTCGACGCCGACGTCCTTCCCAACGTCGAACAGGAATTCGCGTGTGATGCCGGGGAGCAGTCCCGCCTCGAGCGGCGGCGTCACCGCCGCGCCGTTCTTCACGATGAACAGGTTCGACGTCGTGCACTCCGTCAGCTCACCGCGATAGTTGCGCATGATTCCTTCGAATGCGTGCTGCTTCAGCGCCTCCTGCATCGCCAGCGCGCTGTTCATCAGGTTGTTGCTCTTGATCATCGGGTTGACCGAGCCCGGATGATTCCTGACCACGTCGACGATGACGGCGTGCACGCCCTTCTCGTAGGCCTCGGGTTCGGGATCGTGCTGCTCCTTGACGATGATGACGATCGACGGGTTGGGGGTGGCCTTCGGATCGTAGGTGAGATCGCCGACGCCGCGCGTGACGAGCACGCGGATGTAGTGTTCGCCCTGGATGCCGGAGGCGGCCTGCGTGTCCCGGATCTGCGTCGCGAGGTCCGCATCGGTGAAGGGGAGCGGCAGCTCGATCATGCGCGCGGAGCGGCGCAGCCGCCGCATGTGCCGATCGTACAGAAACGGCCGGCCGTGATACGTGCGCATCGTCTCGTAGACGCCTTCACCGTAGAGAAAGCCGTGATCGAAGACCGAGATCACCGCCTCGCGCTCGGGCGAGATGCGGCCATTGACGTTGACCGTTGCCGACATACTGAGTCCTAATATCCCACACCGATGCGAATTCTGAACGCCGCGCAGATGCGCGACGCCGACCGCTTCACGATTGAAGAGATTGGTATTCCCTCGCTGGTGCTGATGGAGAACGCGGGGCGCCAGGTGGTGGCGGCGATGGAGGCGGCATTCGAGTCGCGGCTGAACGGGCGCGTGGCGGTGCTCTGCGGCCGCGGCAACAACGGCGGCGATGGGTTCGTCGTCGCGCGCACGCTGCTGCAGCGCGGAATCGACGCGGCGGTGTTCGTCATCGGCGCGCTTGGCGACGTGCGCGGCGACGCGAAGACGAACCTCGACATCCTCGGCCGGCTCGGCGTCACCGTCGTCGAGATCAACGATGAGCAGAGCTGGGAGCTGCACTTTTCCGAGATCTCGCAGTGCACGCTCATCGTCGACGCCATCTTCGGCACCGGGCTGAAGACGGCGCTCGGCGGGATGATGGAAACGATCGTCGCCGACGTCAACGCCTCGTCGATTCCCATCGTCTCGATTGATCTGCCAAGCGGGCTGTCGGCCGATACGCCGCACGTCATCGGCGATTGCATCGACGCGTCGATGACCGTGACGCTGGCCACGCCGAAGCTGCCGCTCGTGCTGCCGCCGGGCGAACAGCATGCGGGCGACGTCGTCATCGCGGACATCGGCATCCCGCACGAAGTGATCGACGGCGTCGAAGGGCAGCACATCGAGCTGCTCACTCCCGAGCAGCTTCGCGACATCGTCGAACCGCGCGCGGCGGATTCCCACAAAGGGGATTTCGGCCGGGTGACGATCGTCGCCGGATCGCGGGGCAAGACGGGCGCCGCGCACCTGGCGGCGATGGCGGCGCTGCGGTCGGGCGCAGGGCTGGTCACGGTGGCGACGCCGGCATCCGTGCTGCCGATCGTCGCGTCGATGGCACCCGAGATGATGACCGAGCCGCTGGCGGAGTCCGCGGACGGATCGGTGGCGGCGAAGGCCATCGAGCGGCTTCTCGGGCTGGAGCACGACGTGATTGCCTGTGGGCCGGGGCTGGGACGCGGCGCCGGGCCTGCCGAATTCGTCCGCGCCCTGCTCGATCGCGCGACCGTGCCGCTGGTGCTCGATGCGGATGCGATTACGGTCCTCGCTGACGATCCCGGCCGCCTCGTTGGCAGGGAAGAGCGCGACGTGATCATCACGCCGCATCCGGGCGAGATGGCGCGGTTGATCGGATCATCCGTCGAAGAGGTGCAGGGCAATCGCATCGACATCGCGATCGACTTTGCCACCACGCATCGCGTCTACGTCGTGCTGAAGGGACACCGGACGGTGATCGCGACGCCAGAGGGTCACGTGTTCATCAATCCGACCGGGAACGCGGGGATGGCGACGGGCGGCACCGGAGACGTGCTGACCGGCGTGATTGCCGCGTGGCTCGGCCAGCTCCTCGACGCCGAGGCTGCGTGCCGGCTTGGCGTGTTCCTGCACGGCGCGGCCGGCGATCTCGCCGAAGCGCATGAAGGGCAGGTCGGCATGGTCGCCAGCGATCTGATCGCGCATCTCGGGGAAGCGCTGACGCGGCTGTGCAATCCGGACAAGCCAGACAGTTAGTGGTTGGTGGGTGGTGGTTAGTAGTTCGGATGAAGAAACGCAGGCGATCGCGCGCGAGCTTGCGGCCACGTTGAAGCCCGGCGACGTGCTGCTGCTGTCAGGCGATCTCGGTGCCGGCAAGACAACGTTCGTGCGCGGCCTCGCGCAGGGACTCGGGATCGATCCGTCAGAGGTGAGCAGCCCGACGTTCACGCTGCTCCACGAATATCGCGGCGGCAGGCTCACGCTTTACCACGCCGACCTCTATCGGCTGGACAAGACGGCGACGGAGGATCTCGGGCTGGAAGAGACGGGCGTGCGCGACGGAGTGCTCGCGATCGAGTGGCCGGATCGTCTGTCGCACGAGATTGCCGGCGCGCGGTTCGTTCGAATTGCGCTGGTGGATGATGCGACCAGGGAAGTCACGATCAACTAACGACCAACCATTACCACCGACACCCGCCCCTACTCCATGCGGTAGTTCGGTGCTTCCTTCGTAATCTGCACGTCGTGCACGTGGCTCTCGCGCGCGCCGGCCGGCGTGATGCGAATCAGCTTGGCGCGGCGCTGCAGTTCGGGAATCGTCGGCGAGCCGCAGTAGCCCATGCCGGCGCGGAGGCCGCCGACGAGCTGATGGATCATCGCGGCGACGCTGCCCTTGTGCGCGACGCGCCCCTCGATGCCCTCGGGCACGAGCTTGTCGGCCGCGCGTCCGCCTTCGAGATCGAATTCGTCCTGGAAGTAGCGGTCGCGGCTGCCGCGGCGCATCGCCCCGATCGATCCCATGCCGCGGTACTCCTTGTAGCTGCGCCCCTGGAACAGGATCAACTCGCCGGGACTCTCGTCGGTGCCGGCAAACAGGTTGCCGATCATCGTGCAGCTCGCGCCGACGGCGAGCGCCTTGACGATGTCGCCGGAGTAGCGGATGCCGCCGTCGGCGATCACCGGCACGTTGCGCGCGGCGGCGGCGCGCGCGCATTCCATGATCGAGCTGATCATCGGCACGCCGATGCCGGCGACGACGCGCGTCGTGCAGATCGAGCCGCCGCCGATGCCGACCTTCACCGCGTCGACCCCGGCATCGATGAGCGCTTCGGTGGCTTCACCGGTGGCGACGTTGCCGGCGACAAGGTCCGTGTTGGGGAACTCGCGCCGCACGCTCGCGATCATGTCGATCACGCCCTGCGAATGGCCGTGCGCCGTGTCGATGACGAGCACGTCGACGCCGGCGTTGACGAGCGCCCGCGCGCGATCGAAGGAATCCTTCGCGACACCGATCGCCGCGCCGCACCGCAGCCGGCCGAGCGCATCCTTGCACGCGTTCGGATACTTGACGGCCTTCTGGATGTCTTTCACCGTGATGAGCCCCTTCAGGCGATAGTCACGGTCCACGACGAGCAGCTTTTCCACCTTGTGCTGGTGCAGGATCTCGCGCGCCTCGTCGAGCGTGGTGCCGACGGGGACGGTGTAGAGCGGCTCCTTCGTCATCACATCGGCGATGGGGCGGTTGTTCTGCGTTTCGAAGCGCAGATCGCGGTTGGTGAGGATGCCCACGAGCCGCCCCTCTTTGCTGCCGTCATCCGTGATCGGCACGCCCGAGATGCGGTACTTCTTCATCAGGTCGAGCGCTTCGTGGATGCGATTCGACGGGCCGAGGGTGATCGGGTTGACGATCATCCCGCTCTCGGAGCGCTTGACGCGATCGACTTCGGAGGCCTGCTCCTCGATCGACAGGTTCTTGTGGATGACGCCGAGGCCGCCATGCTGCGCCATGGCGATGGCGAGGCCCGATTCGGTGACCGTGTCCATCGCCGCGCTGAGCAGCGGCACCGCGAGCCGGATATTGCGCGTCAGCCGCGTCGAGACATCCACCTGCGTCGGCAGCACCGTCGAGTGCTGCGGCACGAGGAGGACGTCGTCGAAGGTCAGCGCGGTGGCGAGCTCGGTTCCGGTGGGAAGGAGGGTGAGGGATCCGGTCTTCAGTTCCATTCGATCCTCAGGCGGCTTGGCCGTGGCACTTCTTGTACTTCTTTCCGCTGCCGCACGGGCACGGGTCGTTGCGGCCGACCTTCGGCTCCTCGCGGCGGACTGTCTTGATCACGTCGTCGCCGCCGGTGCGCGCGGGCGTTCGACCGCCCTGGTTCGCCGCGGCAGGGGCCGCAGCCACGCCCGCGGCAGCGGGACGCGCGGTGCCGAAGGCTGACGCGGCTTCGGCCTTGTTCATCGTGATCGGCGTCGCCCGGCGCTGCACGGGGCGCGGCGCGGGCGCCTCCTCGTTCAGCACGGGCCGCAGCCACATGACGTAGCGGACCATCTCTTCCTCGATCCGCTGCTTCATGTCGGTGAACAGGTCGAAGCTTTCGCGCTTGTACTCGACGAGCGGATCGCGCTGGCCGTAGCCGCGCAGGCCGATGCCTTCCTTCAGGTGGTCGAGCGAGTAGAGATGATCCTTCCACTGCGCGTCGACGATCTGCAGCATGATGTCGCGCTCGACGCGCCGCAGCAGATCGCTGCCGACGAGCTTCTCCTTGTCCTCGTAGCTCTGTTTGATCAGCGACCAGATCGCGTCGCCGATCTCCTCGGTGTTCATCTGATCGAAATCGATCGTCTCGAGCTGCGCCGTGTCGAGGCCGAACACGCGGTTGACCTCGCGCTCGAGCGCCTCGATATCCCACTCTTCGACGTCCATCTGCCTGCCCGCGAACCGCTCGACCAGATCGTCGAGTTGATCCTCGGCCAGGGCGAGGAGGTAGCCGCGCGTGTCGTGGACTTCGTCTGCGGAGAGATGAATGGTGCCGTCGAGGATCTCGCGGCGCAGCGTGTAGATGCTCTCGCGCTGCTTGTTCATCACGTCGTCGTATTCGAGCAGGTGCTTGCGGACGGAGAAGTTCTGCGCTTCGACCTGTTTCTGTGCGCGCTCGATGGCGCGGCTGACCATGCCGTGCTCGATCGGGACGCCCTCTTCCATGCCGAGGCGCTGCATCAGGCCGGAGATGCGCTCGGAGCCGAAGATGCGCATCAGGTCGTCTTCGAGCGAGAGGTAGAAGCGCGAGGAGCCCGGATCGCCCTGGCGGCCGGCGCGGCCGCGCAGCTGGTTGTCGATGCGGCGCGCCTCGTGGCGCTCGGTGCCGAGGATGTGCAGGCCGCCGAGGTTGACGACCTGATCGTGGTCGGCCTCGGTCGCGCGCCTGAAGTGCGCGAAGATGCGCTCCCAGTCGGCGCGCGGCACGCGGTAGAAGCTGTCGACGTGGAAGAAGTAGACGAACTCCTCATCGTCGACGAACTTCTCCTCGCCCTTCGGCAGCTTCTGCGCGACTTCCTCGGCGAGCGCCTGCTGGCGCGCCATGTGCTCGGCGTTGCCGCCGAGCAGAATGTCGGTGCCGCGGCCCGCCATGTTGGTCGCGATCGTGACCGTGTCCTTCTTGCCGGCCTGCGCGACGATTTCCGCTTCCTGCGCGTGGTACTTCGCGTTCAGGACGACGTGCTTGATGCCGCGCTTGCGCAGCAGGGCAGAGAGCCGTTCGGACTTTTCGATGGACACCGTGCCGACCAGCGTCGGCCGGCCGCTCGCCTGCTTCTCGAGGATGTCGTTGACGATGGCGTCAAACTTCTCGCGCTCGGTGCGGTAGACGAGATCCGGTTCTTCGATGCGCTTCAGCGGGCGGTTGGTCGGGATGACGAGGACGTCGATCTTGTAGGTCGTCGCGAATTCCTGCGCCTCGGTCTCCGCCGTGCCCGTCATGCCGGAGAGCTTGTCGTACTTGCGGAAGTAGTTCTGGAACGTGATGGTGGCGAGCGTCTGGTTCTCGCGCTCGATCTTCACCTTTTCCTTGGCTTCCACCGCCTGGTGCAGCCCGTCGCTCCAGCGGCGGCCCGGCATGAGACGTCCGGTGAACTCGTCGACGATGACGACGCCGCCGTCCTTGATCATGTAGTCCACGTCGAGACGGAACAGCGTGTGCGCGCGCAGCCCCTGGTGGACGTGATGGAGCAGCGGCATGTTCGCCGGGTCGTAGAGACCGTTCGAGCCGGGGACGAGCCGGTGCGCGAGCATCTGCTCGGCCTTCGCCATGCCCGTCTCGGTCAGCGACACCGCCTTGTGCTTTTCGTCGACGATGTAGTCGCCGGTCTTTTCGAGCTCCTCGCGGTCTTCTTTCTTGACGTCGCCCTGCGTGACCGCGCCCGGCTTCAGCTTCGGGATGATGCGATCGACTTCGTAGTAGAGGTCCGTCGATTCTTCCGCCGGGCCGGAGATGATGAGCGGTGTTCGCGCTTCGTCGATCAGGATGCTGTCGACTTCGTCGACGATGGCGTAGTGGTGCCCGCGCTGCACCATCGACGAGAGCTCGAACTTCATGTTGTCGCGGAGGTAGTCGAAGCCGAACTCGTTGTTCGTGCCGTAGGTGATGTCCGCGCCGTAGGCGATCTGCCGCTGCTGATCGGTGAGCTCGTGCTGGATGACGCCGACGCTCATGCCGAGGAAGCGGTAGAGACGTCCCATCCACTCCGAGTCGCGGCGGGCGAGGTAGTCGTTCACGGTGACGACGTGAACGCCCTTGCCTTGCAGCGCGTTGAGATAGGCGGGGAGCGTGGCGACGAGCGTTTTGCCTTCACCCGTCTTCATCTCCGCAATCTTGCCGCCGTGCAGCACCATGCCGCCGATCAGCTGCACGTCGAAGTGCCGCATGTTCAGCACGCGCTTGCCCGCTTCGCGGACGACCGCGAAGGCTTCCGGCAGGACGTCGTCGAGCGATTCGCCGCCGGCGACGCGGGCGCGGAATTCGTCGGTCTTGGCGCGCAGCTGCTCGTCGGTGAGCGCCTGGATTTGCGGCTCGAGCGCGCCGATTTCGGCGACAACCGGGCGGAGCCGCTTGATCTCACGCTCGTTCTGCGTGCCGATGACCTTGGCGAGGATGTTTCCGATCATGAAGCGTAGGACGCACCGCGCGGACGCGGCGGTATCTCCTTAGTTTACGGGAAAAACAGTGAACCGGTCGTACGACGGGACGCCGGCCGGACCTCGCAGGGCGGACTTTCCAGTCCGCGTGCCGGCGAAATTACTGGGCGCGGGGTTTCTGCTGCGAGAGCAGCTGGAGCGGGTTGAGGAGCTTGCCGTTGGCCAGCACCTCGTAATGCAGGTGATATCCGGTGGAACGGCCGGTGTTGCCGACGTGGCCGATGATGTCGCCGCGCTTCACCTTTGCGCCCTGCTTGACGGTGTAGTTGAGCAGGTGGCCGTAGCGCGTTTCGAGGCCGAAGCCGTGGTTGATCGTGATCAGGTTGCCGTAGCCGTTCGCCCACCCCGAGTGGATGACCGTGCCGGCTGCCGTCGCGTAGACGGGCTGGCCGCGTTCACCCGCGATATCGAGTCCGGCGTGGAAGTCGTCGTCTCCGGTGAACGGGTCCGCGCGATGGCCCATCGTCGACGAGATCCATCCCTGGGCGGGCCACATCGACGGCGTCGCCGCCGCCAGCGCGTTGCGGCGATCGACGTTGCGGCTGACGATCGTCAGGCGTGATTCGAGGCTTTCGAGCACGGTGCGCAGCATCCCGAACGTGTCGTCCGGTGTGCCGAGCGCCGAGAGCGTCTGCGCCGCGCGGTCGGCTTCGGTGCTGCCACCCATCGCCCGCGACTTCACGACCGCCGGCAGCTTGTCCATCGTCTTGGCGACGCTCGGATCGAGGGCGGAGCGCGCACCGAGATCCTGGATGGCTGCTTCGAGAGATGAAATCTGCGTGGAGAGTTCCGAGGTGGCGGCGCGGAAATTCGCGTTTTCGACTTCGAGGGCTTGATGGCTGGCCTGAAGGTCCGCCACGTCGCTCTTCGCCTTCCAGGCAGCGCCGATACCGATGAGCACGGGCAGCGACGCGAGGACGCCGACGCCGATGAACAGCGGCCGAAGCGAGACCGTCAGGCGGCGTACAACGCCCGAGCTGCGGTCAGCGACAATAATCGTGTAGCGCTTTGAAGCCATTACAAATCTGGATTTATTGTTGGGCCGACGGCTGAGCTCCGTCGCGGTTCAGACTATCACAGGGTTTCGGGGCTTCTGCGATGAAACATTAACTGGTGCTGGTCTAATTTCGGTTTTGTAATTTGATCGCCTGACTTTCGGCCGTGCGACAATCCGCGCATGCCTTCTCGAGCAAGCAAACCGAAGCGGCCGCGCGACGCAAATCAATTGGCGTGGCAGATCGTCAGGGAGGCGACCGGCGAGGTGCAGCCGGAGCCCGAGCAGCCAGACACGCGGAACCCTGCCGCCGTCACGCTCAGTAAGTTAGGAGCGTCGAAGGGCGGCAAAGCCAGAGCAGTGGCTTTGTCCAAAACAAAAAGAGTTGCGATTGCGAAACGCGCTGCGGCAGCGCGTTGGAAGAAGTGACTATCGGCGGTTAGCGATCGTAATCTCTTCGAGTGGGCGTTGACGGAGATCAGACAGCAGATCCCTGAGATCCGACACGCTCTTCCGTCCCGCTGTCGCCGCTTCCGTTAACTCGTTTGCCACTACGACCTTTGCCGGAACGCTTGGCCGTGGGCACTGACCCTGCGGCGCCTGCCGCTGGCTGCTGCGGTGGAGGTGGTTGTGGAACAAATCCATGATACGAATCCTCTTCGATGGCCACAATTGCGGCTGTTAGCCGGCGGTCCTGATCGGCTGGCAACCGCTCAACCGGAAGGCCGAGCGACATTGCCTCTTCAAAATCGATGCAAAAGTCGTGTGAAGGATACCCCCACACCGCGCTTCGGATAATTTGCCGCGCATTTGGATGGCCAGTGAGGGCCAACATGCGCTTTGCGTATTCCTCTCCGATGGCTATCGCTCGCCTGTACCCGCCCATCTCAACCGGATCGATCTGCTCGAACACCGGCCGCATGACGGCAGTAACGAGAGGCACGCTGTCTTTCAACGCTTCCTTAATGCTAAGGCCATAACGCGCGTTCATCACTGCGGCGTAGTAGTCCATCCATTCGAGCGCCTGTTCACGCAGGAATTCTAGAGACTTAAACTCGTCCAAGGGCGAAAAACTCCGTCGCCCGTGTTCAACGTTGTCGTCAATCTGTATATCGATCGGTCCCAGGTCGGCGAGTTCTCCGAAGTAAATCTTGTCTGCGCCTAGGCACATGATCGTCGCCGCACTCTTGGCCGTCAACGGAACAATCACGTTGACCTCCTTGAATCGGCGCCGAAAAAACTTCATTACCCGATACGCAATATCTGGGTGACCGCCACCGGAGTGCAACAGCAATTCGACGCGCTCACCTGAGCCGATCGCATCGCGGTTCTGAAGGATCGAAAACATAGTCGGCCCACAAATATGGGCTTCGCCGCTGCAGTGAGCCATGCACCAGATGCGGGACTGGCGTTCCTTCTCCAGTTCCCGGATGAGGTCGTGGAACGCCGACATTTCACCAGAAAATTGCTGAGACATGGCTGCGTACGGAGTCTAGCACAGAGGTAAAAAGCTGGGTTCCACTTGACATTGCTTGCACGAGCAAGCATAATGTCCAATATGAATCGCCTCGACACCGGACGCCGCGCCCAAGTTCTGAAGTGCCTCGCTGAAGGAATGTCTCTCCGTGGAACCGCCCGCCTCACTGGCGTGGCACGCATGACGATTGAAAAGCTGCTGCGCGAACTCGGCGCGGGGTGCGCGGCCTATCAGGACAAGGCGTTACGCGACCTCAAATCGCGGCGCGTCCAGTGCGATGAAATTTGGTCGTTCTGCTACGCGAAGAACAAGAACGTCACGTACGCGATGCAGGAAGAACACCCGGACGCGGGCGACGTGTGGACGTGGACGGCCATCGACGCGGATTCAAAGCTCGTGATCACGTGGCGCGTTGGTAGCCGCACGAACACCGATGCATACGAATTCATGGCGGATCTGGAAAGCCGCCTCGCAGGCCGGGTGCAGCTCACGACGGACGGCCTGCGAGCCTACGCCGCTGCTGTGGACGCGCACTTCGGCGTGGACGTGGACTTCGCGATGCTGAACAAGATTTACAAGAACACGACGGAGCAGGGGAAGTACAGCCCGGCAGAGTGCATCGGCTGCGAGAAGAACATCATCAGCGGTGATCCCGATCCGAAGCACATCTCAACGTCGTACGTCGAGCGTCAGAATCTCACGATGCGGATGCACATGCGCCGATTCACGCGACTGACGAACGCATTCAGCAAGAAGATCGAGATGCACGCGCACGCGGTCGCGATTCATTTCATGTGGTACAACTTCGTCAAGATTCACAGCAGCCTGCGCGTCACACCCGCGATGGCGGCAGGCGTCGCGAGCAAGGTATGGGAGGCCGAGGACGTCATCGGCCTCTTGGAAAGTTCAAACTAGACCACGACCCATTAACTCTGGCGAACATCGGGCGAAGATGCGCCGTCATTCAACCAGCCGATATTGCAGCGCCTCCGCGACATGCTCGCGACGGATCGAGCGAGCGTCGGCGAGGTCGGCGACGGTGCGCGCGACTTTGAGAACGCGATCGAATCCACGCGCGCTCAGACCCAGTTGCCTGGCGGCGCCGAGCAGCAAGTCGCGGCTCGGCGGATCAAGCCGGCAGTGCACCGGCACCGTGTCGCTTTTCAGATCCGCGTTGGTCCGCGGCCCGGCAGCCCCATAGCGATCGTGCTGCCGCCGGCGCGCGGTCACGACGCGCTCGCGAACGACGGCAGACGATTCGCCGGGTGCGGCATCGGCGATCGCCGCGATCGGTACCGCAGGCACTTCGACGACGAGATCGATTCGATCGCGCAGCGGGCCTGACAGCCTGCTTCGATAGCGCGCGATTTCACCCGGCGTACAGCGGCAGGCGCGCCGTTCGTCACCCGCGTAGCCGCACGGGCACGGATTCATCGCCGCGATGAGTACGAATCGAGCGGGAAAGACGGCGGTACGGGCGGCGCGCGCGATCGTGACGTGCCCTTGTTCGAGCGGCTGACGAAGCACTTCCAGCACCCGGCGATCGAACTCCGGCATCTCGTCGAGAAACAGCACGCCGTTGTGCGCGAGCGAGATCTCGCCCGGGCGCGGAATTGATCCGCCGCCGACGAGCGCGACATTCGAGACAGTGTGATGCGGGGCGCGAAACGGCCGTGCGGTCAACAGCCCGTTGCCAGGCGGCAGCGTGCCGGAGACGGAATGGATGGCGGTGCATTCGAGCGCCTCGTCGAAGGCGAGCGGCGGAAGAATCCCGCCGAGCCTGCGCGCCAGCATTGTCTTGCCGGCGCCGGGCGGGCCGATGAGGAGCAGGTTGTGGCCGCCCGCGGCCGCCACTTCGAGCGCACGGCGCGCGAAGAACTGACCGCGCACGTCCGCGAGATCCCCGTCGCATGGCGTCGCGGTCATTTCTGGAATCGCGACAGGGGACGCGACGATGGTCTCCGGGCGCCGCAGCACCTCGAGCGCTTCGAACAGCGAGCGCACGACGCCGACGGTGAGACCATCGACGACGCAGGCCTCGGGGGCGTTCTGTGGAGCGAGCAGGAGACGGGTGAGCCCCAGGCGGCGCGCGGCGACGGCGATCGGCAGCACGCCCCGGATGGCGTTGATTGCCCCGTCAAGCGACAGCTCTCCGAGCACGAGCGTGTTGTCGAGGGCGACCGGCGGGATCTGGCCGGTCGTGGCGAGGATGCCGAGCGCAATCGGGAGGTCGAACGACGACCCCGCCTTGCGCACATCTGCAGGCGCCAGGTTGACGGTGATGCGGTGCGGCGGGAATTCGAGCCCCGAATTCCGAATGGCGAGCCGCACGCGGTCGCGGCTCTCGCGCACCGTCGCATCCGGCAGGCCGACCATCGTAAAAGACGGCAGGCCGAACGAGACATCCACCTCGATTTGGACGGGAAACGCTTCGACGCCGAAGACGGCGGCTGAACGCAGGCGCGCGAGCATCCGCGTCTGGGCTGCAAACCGCGTGATGCGCGCAAACGTGCGGGATTTCGCGCGGCCGGCGGCGAAGGTCGCTATTTCCGCCACCCTTCAGAGCCGATAAGAATGCAGATTTAACTTGTGGTAAACGTTGAGTTTAGGCGTGGCTCCCGGTATCCTGTGTGCGCGCGTGCCGCCCACCGGCGGCCGACATCGACATCCCACTCCCATTTTTTGATGAAGGACACAGCATCATGCTCGATGCGATTAAGGGCCTGACCGGCGGCGGGAAGGCGCAGAAGCAGACCGACGACCTCCAGGGTTTGATTGCGGCCGCCAGGGAAGAGCGCAGCGCGCTCAGCACGATGCTGACCCAGATCTCGATGCGCAGCGCCAAGCTGTCGCAGCTCGGGAAATCGCTGGAGCAGGTCGACCAGAAGGCGGCCACGACGACGAGCAAGCTTGACGAGATCGTCAAGCGCGTCGAAGGCCTCGAGGAGCGCGCCAGGTCGTTCGGCGAAGTCGAGAAGCGCGTGCAGACGCTGCTCGAGTCCGCGGCGCAGGCGCAGGTCGCCGCCGAGAAGCTGATGGCGCCCGACGGCGAACTGCAGAAGCATCGCCAGCAGATGCAGCAGCTCTCGTCGCAGGCGCTCGAGACGCAGGCCAGCGTCGACGCGTTGAAGCGCGAGCGCGCCACGCTCGAGGAGTTCCGCAATCAGCTGCGCGCGGCGCAAGGTGAAATCAAACAGTCGGTCGATCAGGCGACGGCGCTTCGCGGCGAGCTCGATCAGGTGCGCGGCACCGCCGGCCAGCTGACGCAGGATTACAACCGGCTGCGCGACACGTCGCGCGAGGCGCGCGAGGATTCGATTGCGGCGAGTGAAGCCGTCAAGGACGTCGAGAAGCGGCTCGGTCCGCTCGTGCAGCTGCAGGAGTTGAGCAAGACGACGGAAGAGAAGCTGACCTGGCTGAATTCGCTGGCGGAGCACGTCGCGCAGAAATCCAAGGCCCTCGAATCGCAGAAGCACACGGTGGAGCGCGCGGTCGTCGAGGCCAATCGCCTCAACGAGCTGGTCTGGAGCATGGACGTCCAGATCAACAAGCTCAATGAGGGGCTGAAGCAGGCGGCGCGCAGCGAAGAGCAGCTGACGAAGGTGGAGCAGCTGGTTGCCGAGACGAACGCGCAGGTGGAGGCGTCGACGAAGATACGCGACGAGTTCGCGCGCGAATCGGCGCGCTTCGAGAAGGACGGCCGCAGCCTGGTCGAGGTGCTGCGCACGAACCTCGAGAAGCTGTCGCTCGAGAAAAAGGAATTCGAGTCGTTCGACCAGAGGTTGCGCGCGCTGCAGTCCTCCGTCCGCGAGGCGGAGAACCGCGTCGACGCGCTCAGCGCCAAGGAGAAGAACCTCTCGCTGCTCAACCAGAAGGCCGACGCGCTCAGCAAGGAATTCCAGACGCTGATGACGCACGCCGACGAATTGACGAAGAAGCAGGCGAGCCTGGAGACGCTTTCCGAGCGGCTGGCGCAGGTCGAGGACCTGTCGAAGCGGACCGCGACGCAGTACGACGGCCTCAAGCAGAGCCGCCAGGATCTCGAGACGCTGCGCAAGGACATCCAGGACTTCCACAAGTCGCACGCGGAAATCGCGCAGCTGCGCGACAAGCTCGGCGCCGATCGCTCGGCGCTCGAGGCGTTCGGCGATCGCCTCACCTCGTTCCGCGCGCGCACGCCGGAGCTCGAGGCGACGATGGACGCGATTCTCGGGAAGCTCGGACAGGTGGACGAGGGCACGAAGCAGGCGACGCGTCTCGGCGAAGTCGCCGCGGAACTCGATGCGCAGCTGACGCGCCTGACCAGCCGCATTCAGTTCGTCGACAAGCTAGAGGCGCGTATCAACACGCTGCACGTGATGACCGCCGACGTCGACCGCAAGCTCGCCGAGCAGCTGGCGCGCCGCACCGAGCTCGATACGCTGAAGACACAGTGCGACGGCGTCATCGCGCAGATGCTCGATGCGCAGCAGAAGATCGATCAGGTCGCCGCGGCGCAGGGCAAGGTGATGCCGCTCGCCAACCGCCTGGACATCCTCAACGCCCAGCTCGACAAGGCGCAGGCGAAGATCAAGGAGGCCATCCGCGACGATGCGTCGATCAACGAGCAGCAGGCGAAGGTGGCCGAGCTCGCGGAGTCGGCGCGCGTGCTCGCCGCGGAGACGCAGGAGCGCATGAAGCAGGTGCAGGCGCTCGGCGAGGAGCTGAATCGCTCGGCCGTCGCGAAGGACGAACTGATCGCCGAGCTCGCCCGCATCCAGGCGCGCCAGCGCGACGCCGTCGCCCAGGCCGAGGCCGCCGAGGATCAGCTCAAGCGCGCCGAGACGATGTACAAGTCGCTCGAGCAGCGCCGATCGCAGCTCGCCTTCTCGGAGAAGAAGATCAGCGCCGTCGAGGCGAAGATGGCCGAACTGGCGCAGAAGTCGAACGACATCGACCAGAAGATGAAGGCGATCACCGAGCGCGAATCGCTGGTGACGGCGGTGAAATCAGAGGTCGAGAACGTCTATCAGATCAGCGCACGCAGCCGCGCCGACCTGCAGTACGTCAGCGACCATCGCGAGGAAGTCGCCGCGCTGCGGCGCCAGGTGCAGGACCTGCTGGCCACCGCCACGGCGACCGACGACAAGATCAACGCCATCGACGCGCGCCGCAAGACGGTGGACGAGGTGCAGTCGAAGACCAGCCTCATCTCCAACCTGCTCGAGGATGTCCGCGTCAACCTCGAGACGCTCGGCGAGCAGAAGGCCGTCATCGATCACGTGGCGGAACGGCTGGCGCGGATGGAGTTCGTGATGCAGGAAGCGCAGAACACGCTCAGCAACCTGCAGCACGAGCGCGAGCTGGCGGAGCGCATCGAGGAAAGCATCAAGCAGCTCCGCACGCGGACCGCGGCGAAGGCCGACGAAGGACGGAAGCCCGCGGCGAGCGCGTAGCGCCCGGAGTCAGCGCGCAGCGCGCCGAATCAGCGCGTAGCGACGGCGGCGGCGCGTGACGTGAGAATCGTCAGGCGCTGCCCGATCTTCAGGGAGTTGCTGCGCAGGCTGTTCCACTTCTGCAGCAGCGTGACGTTGGTCTGGAATACGCGGGCGATGGACGCCAGCGTGTCGCCCCGCTTCACCCGGTAGACAATCTTCGACTGCGCCGAGGAGGCAAGCGGGCGATCCGGGATCGTGGCGCTCGCCTCGACAACCGGACTCGCTTTGCGCGTTTCGACGGGGGGCGCCGCATTGTCGGTGCGCGCGGCAAGCAGCAGCGTCGGCGCGCGCGGAACGATCAGCTGCTGGCCAGGCGTGACGCGCGATTTCACCGACAGGTAATTCGCCTCTGCCAGATCGGCGCGGTTCACTTTCAGCTTGCGGGAGATCGACAGCAGCGTCTCGCCCTTGCGGACGGTGTGCCACGTCAGGCTGGCGGCGTCGGAACCCTGCTCGGCCAGCCTGGCGCGCACGACATCAGCCGACCCTTCCGGCACTTTCAGCTCGTAGTCCTTCGACCGGATCGGCGTCGTCCAGCGACGTAGTTCGGGATTCAGATTCTGGATCGTCTGCACGGGCGTGCCGACCCATTCCGCGACGCGACGCAGGTCAACGGCGACCGGCAGCGTGACTTTCTCGAAGTTCGGCGTCGCCAGCGGCGCCGGCTCCAGATCCATTCCGTACTGCACCGGATTGCGGGCGACGATCATCGCGGCGAGGATGAGAGGCACGTAATCGCGCGTCTCGCGCGGCAGATACCGCTTCGACGCACTCAGCTTCCAGAAGTCCTTCACACCACCCGAGCGGCGGATCGCCGCCTGCACGCGGCCGGGGCCGCCGTTGTAGGAGGCGAGCGCCAGGTGCCAGTCGCCGAACATGTTGTAAAGCGTCTTGAGGTACTTGGCGGCGGCGCGCGTCGCCTTTTCCGGCTCCGCGCGTTCGTCGATGTACCAGTCGTGCTTGAGCCCATTCTCGAGCGCCGTGCCGCGCATGAACTGCCACATCCCCTTCGCCTTGGCGCGCGACAGTGCATCCGGCTTGAACGCGCTTTCGACGAGCGGCACGTAGGCCAGGTCGAGCGGCAGCCCTTCATCCCTGAACACGCTCTGGATCATCGGCAGGAACCGCGCCCCTCGGCTCAGCCCGTCCTGCAGGTAGCCGCGCAGCCGCCCGGTGAAGAGCTCAACAAAGGAGAGGACTTTCGAATTCAGCGGAATGTCTATGTCGTGGTCGTTTGATTCGAAGTCCTGGGCGACCGCCTCTTTGGTCTGGGCGGACGGATTCGGGAAGGTCGACAGTGAAAGGAGCTCGTCAATCGAGGCCGGCTCGTATTTCTGCTCGGCGAAGCCGTCGCCCTGGGCGAGCGAGGTCAGTTCGGTCGCGCTGATGCGTTCGACCAGTCGATCGTAGTGCTCACGGATCCTCGGCTCGGTCCGCGCGCCCCACGGCGATTCCAAAAGCACGTCGAGCGCCTTGTTGAACTCGGCCCGGGCGGCATCGAGGTGCCCCTGCTGCAGCTCGGACTGGCCGGCATCGAAGCGCGTATTCGACGCGGCAATCAGGTCCGTGATGGGATCCGCAGCCAGTTGAGGTGAGGGCAGCGCCGCCACAAGGACCGGTCCGGGCGTTTTCACGGGCGCCGGGGCCGTCGTGACGACCTGCGATCGGGCCGCGCACCCGCCGGCGAGGGCCGCGATGAAGAGAATCGTCGCCGTTGAGAGGTGAGGCGTTCTCAGCACGGCAGTTAGCCTAGCATCCCGATGAGATCATGGTCAACAGTAAGTCCAATTGGCTCAACAGTTGTAGCTGATCCGCAGCGATTAGCGCGGCCAACCGGCCTGTACGAACAGCTTTTGGGCCTCGCCGAGGTCCCGGGCTGATGGCGTGACGATGGTTTTTTCGTCAATCAAGACTTTCCGGCCCGCCTTGATGGCAGCCCTGACGTCGTCCTCGCACACAAAGTCCGCGGGCTTGTCCGACCCGCTGGCGGCTGGCAGCTGGCTGCTGGGAGTGCCGCCCGCTGCCGGCTGCCCGCTGCCTGCTGCAGGCTGCGCGCTGTTTCCTATATCGGCAGGTGCGCGGTATCCCCTTGATTCGAGGAAGCTATCGATGCGGGCCGCCAGAGCCTGGGTTGAAATTCCGGACGGTTCCGGCTTCGTTGGAACCTTTGGCAGCCGGGATGCGGGATCCGGGAGCCGGGATCCGACGACGGATCCCCGTTCCCCCATCCCCGCTGCCGGCTTGGCCGCGGGGCGCAGCTCGTAGGCCAGCCGTTTGATGTTCAGCAGGTGCTTCGGAGAAATGTTGTCGGACGTGATGTTGCCGCCCCAGCCTCCGCACCCGAGCGTCATCGCCGGATCCAGCCCTGTCGTCAGACCTATTGATCCGTGCGTCGTCGGGGTGTTCACGCAGATCCGGAAAGCTGGTTTCTTCAGTCCAAACTGCAGGATCACATCCTCATTCTTGGAATGAATGGACATCGTGTGACCCATGCCACCGTAGCGAAGGATCTGGATGCAGCGCTCGCACCCCTCCCGCCAATCCTTCACGACGTAGAACGAGAGGACCGGACAGAGCTTCTCGATCGACAGCGGAAAGTCGCGGCCGACGCCATTGAGCGGCGCGATGAGAGCACGCGTGCTGTCCGGGACGGAGATGCCAACCTGCCTGGCGATAGAGGTGGCCGGCTTGCCGACCAGCGCCGGGTTGGGGAGCCGCTGCGGCGTCACGAGGACTTTCGCCAGCGCATCCATCTCCGCCGCGTTCATGAAATAGGCGCCTTCAGCGACCAGCTGGCGACGGACTTCTTCGGCGACTTCTTCGTCAACGACGATTGAGTTGGGCGAGGAGCAGAGCACGCCGTTGTCAAAGGTCTTGCCGAGCATGATGTCGCTGGCGGCCTTCTTCAGGTCAGCGCTGCGCTCGATGTAGCAGGGCGCGTTGCCCGGACCGACACCGTAGGCCGGTTTGCCCGAGCTGTAGGCCGCGCGTACCAGCCCCATGCCGCCGGTCGCCAGGATGACGGCGACATCGCGGTGCTTCATCAGCTCCTGCGTGCCTTCGAGCGTGACGGTGGTCATCCACCCGATGGAGGCGGCGGGCGCGCCAGCGCGGCACGCCGCTTCGCACATGATCTCAACCGCGCGGGTGATGCAACGCACGGCAGCGGGGTGCGGGCTGACGACGATAGCGCAGCGCGCCTTCAGCGCGATCAACACCTTATAAATGGCAGTCGACGTCGGATTGGTGGACGGCACGATGGCGGCGACAACGCCGAACGGCTCGCCGATCTCGACGATCTTCTTCTCTTCGATGCGGTTCACCACGCCGACGGTCTTCATCGGCTTGATGAAGTCGTACACCTGGCGCGAGCTGAAGAGGTTCTTCTGCACTTTGTCCGCGACGACGCCGTAGCCCGTCTCCTCGACGGCAAGGCGGGCGAGCGCTTCAGCGTGCGGCGTGACGGCGTCGGCCATCGCGGTGACGATGGCGTCGATTTGCTGCTGGGAGAGCTCCGCGAGCTGCGCCTGCGCCTGCTTCGCGGCGGCGGCAAGGGTGCGAGCCTGCGCGATCGATTCGAGATCTCTGTTCGAAGCGGAAGCCTTGTCCTGGACGGCCATCGACGAGGTTACGACTTGGGCAGGATCCGTTCGACCTCGCCGTGCGGACGGGGAATGACGTGGACGGAGATGAGCTCGCCCACGCGGCGCGCCGCGGCGGCACCCGCGTCGGTCGCGGCCTTCACCGCGCCGACATCCCCGCGCACCAGCACGGTCACATATCCGGCGCCGATGTACTCCTTGCCGACCAGGACCACGTTGGCCGCCTTGACCATCGCGTCGGCGGCTTCGACCGAACCGATCAAGCCGCGAGTTTCAACCATCCCGAGCGCTTCGCCTGCCATGTGGTGTGGGCCGCACTCTAGCAGAATTACGCGTTATCATTCCACCCTCGATGCCGCGTTTCTCGATGCGCCTGCGCATGTGGGCACTCCTGCTTGCCGCGCTCGTCCCTGCCTGCAGCCGCGCTCAGCAGGCGGAAACACCCGTCGCCACCGCGACCGTGACGCTCGGCCGCGCGGATGCCGCGATCGGCGTGCCGATCGAGATGACCTACCGGTTTGTGGTCGCCCGGGACGCACCGAAAATCGCCGAAGACGACACCGTCTTCGTCCACTTTCTCGATACCGACAACGAGTTGATGTGGACCGACGACCATCAGCCGCCGATCCCGACCTCGCAGTGGAAACCGGGGCAGACGATCGAATACACGCGGACGATGTTCGTGCCGAAGTTCCCGTACTCGGGCGACACGAGCGTGGTCATCGGCATCTACTCGCCGAGCACCAGCGCGCGCCTGCCGCTGGCCGGGCAGACGCGCGGCCAGCACGAGTATCAGGTCGCGAAGTTCAACCTGCACCCGCAGACCGACAACCTTTACGTCGTCTTCAAGGATGGCTGGCACGAGACCGAGGTCGCGGAAGAGGCGACCGGACTCGAGTGGCAGTGGTCGAAGAAGACGGCGACGCTCGTGTTCCGCAACCCCATGCGCGACGTCACGTTCTTTCTGCAATGCGACCAGCCGGTGAAGGCGCTCGGCGCGCCGCAGCACGTCGAGCTGCGACTCGGCGACATGACGATCGACGCCTTCGATCTGCCCTCCGGTCCGCGGATGCTGAGGAAGATCGATCTCAAAGCTGCTCAGCTCGGCACTTCGGAAACCGTCGAAGTCACGGTTGTGGTGGACAAGACCTTTGTGCCGGCGAACATTACTGAGCTGAAAAACACGGACAGCCGCGAGCTCGGGATCCGCGTATTCAGGGCTTACGTTCAGCCGAAATAACCCGTACAATTACGCCCTGATGCGCTGGGCGGTGAGCCTCTGCACAGTTCTGCTGTCGATAACGGCCGCGGCGCCTGCGCGGGCCGAGCTCGTTTTCTTTCAGTCTGGCCGCGCGATGTCCGTGCGCGCGATCCGCTCGGACGGCGATCAGCTCGTGCTGCAGTTGAGAAGCGGCGGCGACATCCACTGCGACAAGAGCCTGATCGTCAAAGTCGAACCCGACGAGTTCGAGTATCCGGAGGACGTGCTGCAGCAGCTGCCGTTGTCGCGTGCGGTGCTCGAGCCGCCGGCGATCCCCGCGCAATATCGCGACCTCGTCACGAAGACCGCGGCGAAGCACGGCGTGGATGCGCGCGTCGTGGCCGCCGTCATCGAGGTCGAATCGGCGTACCACAGCCGGGCGATGTCGCCGAAAGGCGCACGCGGCCTGATGCAGCTGATGCCGGCGACCGGCCGGCAATATGGCGCGCTCGATCTCTTCGATCCGAAAGTCAATCTCGACGCCGGCATCCAGCATCTGAAGAAACTGTTGACCCGGTACGATCGTCTGCCGCTCGCACTCGCCGCGTACAATGCGGGAGAAGCGGCGGTTGATCGATTTGGCGGCATTCCGCCGTTCCGAGAGACACAGGACTACGTCACCCGCATCCTTCGCATTCTCAGCCGGAGCTAGGGCCGGCCGACAGGGGCGTCGGCCCCCGTTCCCGGCCGTGCCGCCGCCGGGCCGGTCTAATTCGGCAATACATCATGGAATTCCGCTGTAGGGTCGCCACCGCCGGCGGCGAGATCGTCGAGGGCGTCTACGTCGCCGACAGCGAAGCGCATTTGCGGCGCGAGCTCGAAGACAAGGGTCTGTTCGTGCTGTCGCTGCATCGCCGCGGCGTCCTGCCGGCGTTCGGCTTCTCGCGCACGCCGCGCCGCCGCATCGGCCGTCAGGAGCTGCTGGTCTTCAATCAGGAGCTGGCGACGCTGCTCAAGGCGGGCATGCCTCTGGTGCAGTCGCTCGACATCCTGCGCCAGCGGGTGGCCAATCCGACGTTCAAGGCGGTCCTCGACGGCGTCTACGACAAGGTGAAAGCGGGCACGGCGCTGTCGGAAGCCTTCGCCGAGCATCCGGATCTGTTCCCGGCCGTCTATTCGGCGTCGCTGATGGCAGGAGAGCGCGCGGGCAATCTGGACGAGGTCATCCGCCGATACGTTGCATATGAAAAGGTGATCGGCGCGGTCAAGCGGCGGACGATTTCCGCGCTGATCTACCCGATTATCCTCGTCACGATGATGCTGATCCTGGTGGGGATCATCGTGCTGCGTGTCGTCCCGGCGTTCTCCGAGTTCTACAGCACCTTCGGGAAACAGCTGCCGCTGTCGACGCGCATCATCATCGGGGTCTCGAACCTCGTCGTCGGCAATGTCCCGCTGATCGTCGTCGCGATCATCGGCGGGGCGATCGGCATGGCGGCCTGGTGGAAGCAGCCGGGGCAGCGGGTGCGCATCGATCACATGCTGCTGGATCTGCCCTGGGCCGGCGAGACGATGCGCAAGTTCTCGACGTCGCAGGTGGCGCGGACGCTGGCGACGCTGCTCGGCGGCGGCATTCCGCTCGTCAACGCGCTGGAGATTGCGGCGCGGGCGATGACGAACCGGTACCTGGCGGCGGAGCTCGTGGACGTGACGCGCAGCGTGCGCGAGGGTGAAAGCTTCGCGGCGGGCCTGCGCGCGCGCGGCGTGTTTCCCGACGTGGCGGTGAAGATGGTGGAAGTCGGGGAATCGACGGGCGCGCTGCAGGAGATGCTGAACAGCCTGGCGGAGTTCTACGACGAGGAGATTGAAACCGAGGTCGCTCGCTTCATCACGCTGATAGAGCCGGTGATTCTCATCATCATGGGCGCCGTGATTGCGCTGGTGGTGATGGCGCTCTACATGCCGCTGTTCGAGTTGAGCTCGGTCGTGAGCTGATTATGGCGACTGTCGATCAAACCAATCTCGTCACCACCCCCGAGGATTACTCCGAGGAGGTCGCGCGTTCGCGCAAGCTCGCCGAGCGCTATCACGTCGAATTCGTCGACATGGACGAATTCCGCATCGACCAGGAACTGTTCCGCACGATTCCCGCCGACCTGATGCTGCGCTACGGCTTCGTGCCGCTGCGCCGCGACGGCAAGTCGCTGGTCATCGTCGTCTCCGACCCGACCGACCTGCCGATGATCGACGAGCTCGGCGTCGTCCTGAACACACCGATCCGGGTGACGGTAGGCGCGCCCTCCGCGATCCAGTCGATTCTGAAGAAGAGCGAAAGCTCTCAGCGCGTGCTCGAGGAAGCGACGGAAGGCTTCCAGCTGAAGGTGGTCAAGGAGGACGAGAGCGGCGAGGAGAGCCTCACCGTCGACAAGCTGACGAGCGACACGAGCCCGGTCATCCGTCTCGTCGACTCCACCGTCTACACCGCGATCCAGCGGCGGGCGAGCGATATTCACATCGAGACCGGCGACGACGCGGTGCACGTCAAGTACCGGATCGACGGCGTGCTGCAGCCGGCGATGCGGCCGATTGCGAAGGAATTCCACAGCCCGATCATTTCGCGCATCAAGGTCATGGCGGAGCTCGACATCGCCGAGAAGCGCATCCCGCAGGACGGCCGCTTCCGCATGCGCATGCCCGGCAAGACCATCGACTTCCGCGTCTCGATCATGCCGAGCGTGCACGGCGAGGACGCCGTGATCCGCATCCTCGACAAGGAATCGATCAGCGAGCAGTTCACGGAGCTGAAGCTGGACATCCTCGGGTTTCCCGAGCAGGAGATGCGGCGCTTCCGCAAGTACATCCGCGAGCCGTACGGCATGGTGCTGGTCACCGGCCCGACCGGCTCCGGCAAGACGACCACGCTCTATGCGGCGCTGTCGGAGATCAGGACGATTGAAGACAAGGTCATCACCATTGAGGACCCGGTCGAGTATCAGCTGCGCGGCATCACGCAGATCCCGATCAACGAAAAGAAGGGGCTGACCTTCGCCCGCGGGCTGCGATCGATCCTGCGCCACGACCCGGACAAGATCATGGTCGGCGAGATCCGCGATCCCGAGACGGCGCAGATCGCGATCCAGTCGGCGCTCACCGGCCACCTGGTGTTCACGACCGTCCACGCCAACAACGTCGTCGACGTCCTCGGACGCTTCCTGAACATGGGCGTCGAACCGTATCAGTTCGTCTCCGCGCTCAACTGCGTGCTCGCGCAGCGCCTGGTACGGCTCATCTGCTCGCACTGCAAGCGCCCGACGAAAGTCGATCCGAAGCATCTCGAGGAGTCAGCGCTCGATCCGAAGCTGGCGCAGACCCATCAGTTCTTCGAGGGCGCCGGCTGCATCGAGTGCGGCGGGACCGGCTTCAAGGGGCGCACCGCCATCTGCGAGCTCCTCGATCTGTCGGATCGCATCCGTGAGATGATCCTCGACAGGCGGCCCAATTCCGAGGTCAAGAAAGTTGCGCACGAGGAAGGGATGCGCTTCCTCCGCGAATCCGCGGTGGAGAAGGTGCTCCTCGGCCTGACGACGCTGCGCGAAATCAACAAGGTAACGTTCGTCGAGTAGGACGTTGGTCGAATGAGTCTGTTGACGTCATGGCTGGCGAGCCCAACGCCCGATGCGGCGATCGAGATCGCGACCGATCGCGTGGCGGTCGCGGCCGTCGCGGCACGCGGCGGGAATCTCGTCGTGCAGTCGTATACGACGGTGGCGCTCGCCCCCGGCCTCGTCACCCCGTCATTGACCGCGTCGAATATCAGCAATCGCGCGGCGGTGGCGGCCGCCTTGCGCTCGGCGCTCGAGCGCGCGGCGGTGCGGCCCCGGCGCGTCGCGCTGGTCATCCCCGATCTCGCCGCGAAGGTGTCGCTCGTCCACTTCGACAGCATCCCGTCGCGCCGCGAGGATCTCGAGCAGCTCGTGCGCTGGCAGGTGAAGAAGGCCTCACCGTTTCCCATTGACGAAGCGCTGGTCACTTCCACGCCTGCCGGCAAGGGCGCCGACGGCGGCGCCGAGTTTCTCGTGCTGACCGCGCGCCGCGACGTGATCGCGGAGTACGAAGGCGTCTGCGAGGAGCTGGACATCTACGCCGGGCTCGTCGACATCGCGACGCTCACCGTCGTCAACCTGCTGCTCGGGGCGTCGCAGGTGCCGTCCGGCGACTGGCTGATCGTCCATCTGCGGCCCGAATACACCTCGATCGTCATCATGCGCGGCGACAACGTGATCTTCTTCCGCAACCGGGCCGAGGGCGACGAGCCGGCCATCGCCGACCTGGTGCATCAGACGGCGATGTATTACCAGGATCGCCTGGCAGGGCAGCGGTTCTCGCACGTGTTTCTTGGCGGCGGAGGCCGCATCGTCGGCGCCGTGGAATTCGCGCGGCGCAGCCTCGAGGAACGTCTCGGCGTCGCCGTCGAGCCGATCGATCCGACGACGACGGCGAGCCTTACCGATCGCATCTCGGTGACGGCTGACGTGATGGACGTGCTGGCCCCCCTCGTCGGCATGGCGGTGCGCACGCAGAAGGAAGCGGTGACCGCCTGATGCTGCGCGCCAACCTCGCTACCCGCCCCTTCTACAACGAGCGCGCGGTGCAGATGGTGCTCGCGGTGGTGGGGATCCTCGTGCTCGCGGTGACCGCGTTCAACGTCGGTGAGCTCATCCGGCTGACCGCCAGCCAGCGCACGCTCGGCGGCCGCGCCGTGCAGTCCGAACAGGAGGCCGCGCGCCTTCGCACCGACGCCGCCGCGGTCCGCGCGCAGATCAATGCGAAGGAGCTGCAGACGGTCGCCAATGCCGCGCGCGAGGCGAACGGCATCATCGACCAGCGCGCGTTCTCGTGGAGCGAGCTGTTCGACCAGCTCGAACAGACGCTCCCGGACGATGTGCGCATCACGAAAGTAGACCCGCAGCTCACCAAGGACGGGCAGTTCATCATCCAGATCACGGTGCAGGCGCGGCGCTCGGAGGACGTCGATCAGTTCATCGAGGCGCTCGAGAAGACCGGCAGCTTCCACGACGTGATTACGCCGATCGAGCAGACCAACGATCAGGGGCTGCTCGACGCGGTGGTGCGAGGGCGCTACAGCCGTCCGGAGGGGCCGCGTGGCTAACGACGTGCACGGCGGGACGCTCGTCCAGCGCGTGACGCGCGAGCACCGGCGCGTGATTGTGCCGCTGGCGATCGCGCTCGGCGCCAACATCGTGCTGTATGCCGCCGTCGTCTATCCGCTCTCGCAGCGCGTCGCCAACATCGAGCAGCGCGACCGCACGGCGCTCGAACAGCTGACCGCGGCGCAGCGCGATTACCAGCAGGCGCACGGCACGCTGACGGGCAAGGATCGCGCGTCGGCGGAGCTGGCGACCTTCTACAACGACGTGCTGCCCACCGACTTGTCGGGCGCGCGCCGGCTCACGCACCTGCGGCTCGCGCAGCTCGCGCGCGATTCGAACCTGAAGTTCATTCACGCCACGTTCGAAGAAGTGCCGCCGCGCGATCGCACGCTGACGCAGTTGAAGATCGAGATGACGCTCTCGGGCAGCTACGACGACGTGCGCGCGTTCATTCATCAACTGGAGAGCGCGCCCGAGTTCGTCGTCATCGACAACATCGAGCTGGGCCAGGGCGCCGATGCCGGGCCGCTCATCGTCACGCTGCGGTTGTCCACCTACTACCGCGAGACCGCGCCACGAGACGAGGTGCGATGACGTTGACAGTCTCGCGGCCGCTGCTCCTCGGGGCGGCCGTTACGGTGGTGCTGGTGGTAGTCGTTCTTGCACGGCGTTCCGACACCCCGACCGCGAACGGGGCCGCGCCGTCCAATCCAGCACGGGCCGGCGTGGCGGCGGCCGACAAGACGCCGACCTCCGTTGCTGATGTGAAGCTCGACTTGCTCAAAAGTGCACCGAGCGAGCTCGGGCGCCCCATCCGGAACCCGTTTCAGTTCAAGCCGAAGGCGCCGCCGCCAGCGCCGCGGCCGCCGGCGTCGCTCGCGGGGCGAGGGGCGCCGCCGGTGATCGTGGCGCCGCCGGTGCCGCAGGGACCGCCGCCGCCGCCGCCGATCGCGCTGAAGTACATCGGCGTGCTCGAGACCGCGCAGGGACGCGTGGCGGCGTTCAGGGACACGGGCGGTGACATCGTCTACGGAAAGGAAGGCGATATCATCGATGGCCGTTACCGCCTGCTGAAAATCGGCGTGGAATCCGCCGATCTTGCGTACGTCGACGGACGGGGCCGCCAGACCATCCGGCTCTCTGGACAATGATGCGTGTACATCGTGTGAGACTGATCGTCGTGCTCGCGCTGGCCGTTGCGGCCGCCGGCTGCGGTGCGTCGCGTTCGTTCGGCCGCGGCGAGAACGCCGCGCGCGCGGGCGACTGGGACGCGGCCGTCGAGTACTACCGCACCGCCGTCCAGCAATCACCCGAGCGCGAGGACTACAAGATCGCGCTCGAGCGCGCGATGATCAACGCCTCGCACGAGCATCTGAACGCGGCGCAGCTCGCCGAGGCGCGCGGCGAGCTCGAAGAGGCGCTGCGCGAATACCGCCGCGCCAGCGACTACGATCCGCCGAACCGCCAGCTCGCCTCGAAGGTGATGGAGATGGAGCGGCGCATCCGCGATCAGTACGAGGCGGAGCCGCGCAACAACATCGCGCAGCTGCGCGAGCAGGCGCGGCAGGCGGGGCCGCCGCCGCTCATCAAGTTGAATGAGGTCCTGCCGGAGATCCGCTTCAACAACACCAGCATCCGCGACATCCTGAACTTCATCGCCAACGCGACCGGCATCAACGTCACGTACGACCGCGACTATCAGGACCGCGCCTACACGGTGCAGTTGAACGGCGTCACGCTCGAGCAGGCGCTCAACCAGATCCTGTCGGCCAATCAGCTCTTCTACAAGGTGATCAACCAGAACACCATCATGGTGATCCCCGACAACGCGCAGAAGCGCGCCAACTACGAAGAGCAGGTCATCCGCACCTTCTACATCTCGCACGCCGACGCGACGGAGCTGTCGCAGATGATCAACACGATCATCCGCGTCCCGGCGATGGCGGTGCAGCCGATGATCGCGCCGAACAAGACCAACAACACCATCACCATCCGCGCGACGACGGCGGTGGCGGCGATCATCGAGAAGATCATCGAGAGCAACGACAAGCCGCGCGCGGAGATCGTCATCGACGTCCAGATCCTGGAGATCAACCGCGATCGCGCGAAGACGTTCGGCCTGGACCTGACGCAATACCAGATCAACGGCGTCTTCTCTCCGGAAAGCGACCCGCGCGGGACCTCCGGCACGGGTTCTGCGGCGACGGCGACGCTCAATTCGACTCCGACCTTCAACCTGAACACAGTGACGCGCGGCGTATCGACGGCCGACTTCTATCTCGCGGTGCCGTCGGCGGTCCTGCACTTCCTGGAGACCGACACCGAGACGAAACTGATCGCGAAGCCGCAGTTGCGCGGGGCGGAAGGGCAGAAGATCACGCTGAATCTCGGCGACGAGATCCCCGTGCCCTCCACGGTATTCACGCCGCTCGCCACCGGCGGCGCGAATACGAACCCGCTGACGTCGTTCAACTACAAGGACGTCGGCATCAACGTCGAGATGACGCCGCGCGTGACGGTCGAAGGGGACGTCATCCTCGACCTGCTCGTCGAGAACAGCACGCGCTCGACCGACGTCAACATCGCCGGCCAGAATCTGCCGTCGTTCGGTTCGCGCAAGGTGACGACGCGGCTGCGGTTGCGCGACGGCGAATCGAACCTGCTGGCCGGCCTGCTGCGCGACGACGAGCGCAAGAGCCTGAAGGGGCTGCCGGGCCTGCTGCGGCTGCCGGTCCTCAACAAGCTGTTTGCCATGAACGACAACGAGATCAAGACGAGCGACATCGTGATGCTCCTGACCCCGCGCATCGTCAGGACGCAGGAGATCACGGCGAGCGACTTGAGCCCGATCTTCATCGGCACGCAGCAGAATCTCGGGCTCAATGGTCCACCGCCGCTGATTGCCGCGCCGCCCGAGCCCGCGCCTGCCGCGGCGCCGGCGGCTCCAGGCGCGGCGCAGCCGGTGCAGCCGGCTCCGGCGGTTCCGAATGCGACGCCCCAAGGTGGCGGCGCCAACGCTGCGCCGGGCGTGTCCATCATCCCGCCTGGCAGCTCGCAGATCCCGGGTACGACTGCGGTCACCGCGGCTCCGGCGCCCACTACGCCCGGCGCCGCACCTCCGGCGGCGGCGGGGGCTGGCGCGCCTCCTCCCGCCGCATCCACGACTGCGGCGGCCGGCGCGCAGATTGTCGTGACGCCGCCCGGCAATGATTTCCGCGTCGGCGGCGGTCCGTACACGGTTGCGATCTCCGCGACGAACGCCTCGCGTCTGTCCGGCTTGTCGCTGACGCTGACGTTCAATCCCGCCGCGCTGCGCGTGCGCGCCGTGCAGGAGGGGAGCTTCATGCGCGCCGGCGGCGCGCAGGCGACGTTCACGCAGATGGTGGATGCCGCGACTGGACGCGTCGACATCGCGATCGTCCGCACCGGCGATGCGACCGGCGTTGCCGGCACCGGCCTGCTCGCCGCAGTGCTCTTCGATGCCGTCGGCGGCGGCACGGCAAACCTGTCGGTGACGGGCACGGCCACCGCTCCCGGCGGGACGCCCGCGGCGCTGCAGGTGACGCCGGTGCCCGCGGTCACCGTCCGATAAATTGATGGGGAAGTTGCGCCTCCGCGAAGGCTACACATTCGTCGAGCTGCTGATCGTCGTCACGATCCTGATGATCCTCGCCTCGGCGGTGCTGCCGCTCGCGCAGGTGACGTCGCAGCGGCAGCGCGAAGCGGAGCTGCGTCGCAACCTGCGTGAGATCCGGACGGCCATCGACAAGTTCAAGGACGCCGTCGACACCGGGCAGATTCCGACGACGGAGCTGAAGCCCGAGAACGAGGGATATCCGTCGGACCTCGAGACGCTCGTCGACGGCGTGGCGCGCGCCAACGACGCGACCGGAACGAAGCTGAAGTTCCTGCGCCGGGTACCGATCGATCCGATGACGAACAGCACCGACTGGGGGCTGCGGTCGTACCAGGACAAGCCGGACTCGACCTCATGGGGCGGGCAGAACGTGTTCGACGTCTACACGAAGAACAGCGGCACGGGGCTCGATGGGACGAAGTACCGTGACTGGTAGAGGTGCGACGGTGCGAGGGTGCGGGGGTGCGGGGGTGCGTCCGAGGGTGCGAGGGTGCGGGGGTGCGGGGGTGCGTCCGAGGGTGCGACGGTGCGTCCGTGCGGTGATCTCTCTTCCCGCTCTCGAACCCTCGCACCTTCGGACCCACCCCCGCACCGCCGCACCCTCGCACCGTCGGACGCACCCTCGCAACCCCGCACCCTCGCACCTTCGGACGCACCCCCGCACCCCCGCACCCTCGCACCGTCGCACATCCGTTGCATGGACGAGCGGCTTCACCCTGATCGAGCTGATGATCGTGATGGCGTTGATCGTCATCCTCGCCAGCATCGGGCTGACGGTTTATACGAACAGCGTCATCCGCGCGAAGGAGTCGGTGCTGAAGGAAGACCTCTTCCGTATGCGTGACGGCATCGATCAGTACTACTCGGACAAAGGGAAGTACCCGGCGACGCTGCAGGATCTCGTGTCGGATAAGTACATCCGGTCGATTCCCGTCGATCCGTTCACGAACTCAGCCGACACGTGGCGCGAGATTCCCTCGGAGCCGGATCCGAACAATCCGGCCGAGCAGCCCGGCGTGTACGATGTGAGGAGCGGTTCGGATCAGACGGCGCTCGACGGAACCAAATACTCGGATTGGGACTGATGAAGGAGATCGTCAAGTACTCGGCGCTCGTGATCGTCATCGCAGCGGCTGCCGCCTGCGACAAGGTGCCGCTGCTGGCGCCGAGCGGCTCGCAAATCACGCTCACCGCGAACGCGTCGACGGTGCCGACCAACGGTACGGTCGGTCTGACGGCGTTCGTCACGGAGTCGGGCGGCACGCCGGTGCAGAACGGCACCGCGGTGCGGTTCACTTCCACGCTTGGAACGGTTTCGCCCGTCGAGGCGCAGACGACGAATGGGCTGGCCGTGGCGACGTTCCAGGCAGGCGATGCGTCGGGCGTCGCCGAGATCCACGCCATCTCCGGCGGAGCGAACGGGAGCAGCGGATCCGGAACCACGGCGACGGCGACCAACGTCGTGAAGATCTCCGTGGGCGCGGCCGGGGCAAACAAGATCACCGTCAGCGCGAATCCAGCGAGTGTCAGCCCGAACGGCGGGTCGGCGACGATCACCGCGACTGTGCTCGATACGAACGGCGGTGGACTGGCCGGTGTTCCGGTGACCTTCAGTTCGGATCAGGGTGTCGTCGCTCCATCCATTGCGACGACCGACGCGAGCGGGCAGGCGCGAACGACGCTCACGTCCTCGGTCGATACCGTCGTGACGGCGACCGCGGGCACTCAGAGCGCCACGGTGACGCTGAAGGCGCGTTCAGGTCCGGGCCTCACGATCACGTGCGCGGTGGCGTCTGGGACTGGCACGACGTGCGCATCGGTCCAGGCGAATTCATCAACCAACACGGCGACCTTGTCGTTTACGGTCAGCAAGGGAACGGGGTCGAGCAACCTGCAGAGCGCCACGATCAACTTTGGCGATGGCACCACGCAGGCCCTTGGGAATCTGTCAGGAGGCTCGGTCACCGTCTCGCACTCGTACACTCCTGGCAGCTATACGCCGACGGTTACCGCTACCGATGTCAATGGCGAGTCGGCGAGCACGTCAACAAGCGTGACCGTCACGCCGCGGGGCCAGTTGGCTGTTGATCTGGCCGTGTCGCCAGGGGACAGCTCATCGCATCCGGTCACGGAAACGTTTACGGCAACTGTCACCAATGGTGATGGCGTCAAGTACGACTGGGACTTCGGCGACGGGACTACCGTGTCGACGACGACAAATAAGACGACGCACGTGTATTCGCAACCGAACAACTACACGGCATCGGTCACGGTCACGACATCCGATAATCGCACCGGGGTCGGACGCGTCGAATTCAACGTGAAGTAAGGAATATGCTGCGCGATTGCCGCGGCTACGCGATGGCGGCGCTCCTGGCGTTGATGGTCGTCATGGCCATCGTCCTGTCCATGGCGCTGCCGGCGTGGCGCACGGCGGCGCAGCGCGAGAAGGAAGACGAGCTGATCTTCCGCGGCGGGCAGTACGCGCGCGCGATCATGCTCTTCCAGCGCAAGTACGCGAATACGTTCCCGCCCAACCTCGACGTCCTCCTCAACGAACATTTCCTCCGCAAGAAATACAAGGATCCGATGACCGCGGACGGCGAGTTCCAGATGATCTACGCGAACCAGCAGTCGTCCGCGCAGCCGAGCGCCGGCGGAACCGGCATCGTGCCGACGCAGGGGCAGCCACAGCAGCGCGCGACGACGGTCGGGGCCGGCACCACGCAGGCCGCGCAGGGTGGGATCATCGGCGTCGCGAGCAAGAGCACGGCGGATTCGATCCGCATTTATAACGGCCACGCGAAGTACAACGAGTGGGTGTTCGTGGCGATGCAGGCGAGCAATCGCGCCGGCGCACCTACCGGATCGCAGACGCCGACCGGCGGCATCAACGTGCCCGGCGGCGCGGCAGGCGGCATCGGTGGCCGCGGCGGACAGCAGCAGCCCGGGCAGCGCGGCAACTTCCCGCCGGGCCAGGGCCCCGGGCGCGGCCAGGGCGCTCCACCCCAGGGACCGTTCGGTCCGCGCGGCGGCGGTGGGCAGGGACAGGGCGGCTTCGGCAACCCGCCGATTGGGCCCGGCGGAGTCTTCTTCCCTGGCGGACGCGGCGGGCGCTAACATCGGGCCTGGAGGCCCTATGAAACCTAACCGTATTCTTTCTATCGTCTTCATCGCACTATTCGCGATCGCATCTGTCGCGGGCGCACAGACCAAATCGAAGGCGGCGACGAAAGCGAAGGCGCCGGCGGCCAGCGCCGCCAGCACCGCGAAGGCGACCGCGGCGTCGAAGCTCGTGGACATCAACAGCGCGCCGAAGGCGGACCTGGTGGCGCTGCCGGGGATTGGCGATGCCTACGCGCAGAAGATCATCGACGGCCGTCCTTACGCGCGGAAGGATCAGCTCGTCTCGAAAAAGATCATTCCGCAGACGACCTACGACAAGGTGAAGGACAACATCATCGCGCGGCAGACGAACAGCAAGAGTTAGGGGATATCCGCCGCAACGCGGACCTTATCGCACTTCCGGCCCACCCTTTCGATCGTCGGGAACGAAGCGCGAGCGTGCAGGCATGCGGACACGCGGCAGCGTGTCCGCATTCATCACGTCGCTCTCCGCGATGATCTGGTTCTTCGCCAGCAGCCATGCCGTCAGGCTGTAGGTCTCGTCGGCGGTGAGGCTGCCGGGAGCGTTCGCCGGCATCGCGCGGCGCACATAGTCGAAGACCGTCGTCGCGTACGGCCAGTAGTTGCCGATCGTGAACGGGACGTCCGGACGTCCCGCGCGCCAGCGCTCGTACTCGGGACCGAACGGCGCCGTGGCCTTCGGCTCCGCGCCGACCAGCACTTCGGCGGCGCCCCCTTCACCGTTGGCGCCGTGGCAGGCCGCGCATTTCTGCGCGTAGATGGGAGCGCCGGCGGTGGCCGTGCCGCTTCCCGCCGGCAGTCCGGTGCCGTCGGGACGAACGTCGATATCGAGTGCGGCGATCTGATCGCGCGTTGCCGGTGTGCCGATGCCGAGACGAGTCGAAGGCGTCTGCGCCGTCGACAGCACCGTCGTGATCAGCAGCGCCGCGGCGATGAGGAGCGCGCGGTTCATGCGCGCACCCGCTGCAGGCCGAAACGAACGCGGCCGTCACCGGCAATCGTCCAACCCGTTACCGGATTCAGGTGATACCGCGTGCGGCGTCCGCGCGCCTGCTGCAGCGCCATCATCTCGGGTTGCTTATAGCCCGTTTCGTCGATCGCGCGGCTCAGGATCTCGGTCGGCCGGCCGTCCCATTCCCACGCGTAGCGGAAGCGCGTATGCGCCTTCGGCAGCACCGGCTGTTGCAGGGTGGCGGGCTTCCACGTCCTGCCCCCATCGGTGCTGATGTCGACGCTTCGAATCATGCCGCGCCCGCTCCAGGCGATGCCGCGGATCTCGACGAACCCCTTCTCGATCGACTGTGGATAGCTCGGCGACGTGATCACGGAGCGGGCATCCATGACGAGACTGAACTGCCGCGCGGTGCCGTCGGCGAGCGGATCGGTGTACTTCGACGTCTCCTCGCGCGTCATGAACGGCTGGTCGGACAGCTCCATGCGCCGCAGCCACTTGACGTTCGCGTTGCCCTCGAAACCCGGCAGCAGCAGGCGCACGGGATAGCCCTGCTCCGGCCGGATGGCTTCGCCGTTCTGCGCGTAGGCGAGCATCGCCTCGCGCAGGACGTCCTTGATTGGAATGCTGCGCGTCAGGACGGCGGCGTCCTGCCCCTCGGCCAGGAACCACGCGGCGCGTGGCGATGCGCCTGCTTCGTTGAAGACCGTCGACAGCATCACGCCGGTCCACTCGCTCTGGCTCGTCAATCCACAGAGCTCCTGCGCCGTGGTCTCCTCGCGCGTGCCGCCGAAGTTGCCGGAGCACTCGAGGAAACACGTCCGCGTCGCGGCGGGGAAGCGTTTCAGGTCGTCGAGCGTAAACGTCAGCGGACGCTCGACCATGCCGTGGACGAGCAGCCGATACGCCTTCGGATCGACAACCGGCACTCCAGCGTGATGCCGTTCGTAATGCAGATCGGACGGCGTGATCGTGCCGTGCAGATTCTGCAGCGGCGTCCGCGAGCTCGTCGGCGATGGCGTGCGCTTGAGATTCTCCGCTGGCGACCTGGCGCCGAGCGCGTCCGGCAGCCGTCCCCAGCGCTTCGTCGTATCGACAGGCGCCGGATCCTGGGCACGTGCCGCATCGGGTGTCAGCGTCAGCGCCGCTGCGCCAAGCGTGGTCGTCAGCAATGTTCGTCTCGTGATGGCCATGACGCTCTTATACACCGACAGCTGAGCCGCGCGATGGCGCAGGTGGAGTGCGCCTTGCTATGGAAGAGCAGTAATGATGCGCTGGCCGCTGACTGCGATTGCCGTATCGATTCTCTCGCTACCTGCCGCTCCGGCAGCGGCCCAGGATCCCGCGCGCGCGCCCATCACCGCTGCTCAGCGGGCACAGTGGATCGGCCAGAGCCTCTATGGCCCGCGAAGCCTCGCGGCTGGTGTGTTCGTCGCAGGGTTTCAGACAGAAGCGGTGCTGCCAGAGGAATGGGGACGCAGCGCGGACGGATTCGCGCGACGGTTTGGCGCGCGTGATGCCGCGATTGCCACGTCCAACTCAATCGAAGCGGCGCTCGGTGCGGCGTGGGGCGAAGACCCACGCTATTTCGCCTGTGGCTGCAGCAGCGTGACGCACCGCGCGGGTCACGCGGCGAAGCTGGCGTTTGTCGCCCGCCGCGATGACGGCCGCTTCGCCCCCGCATGGGGGCGCTACGCGGGAACGATGACCGCCAGCGTCGTCCAGAACGCCTGGCTGCCTCCCTCGGTGACGCAGTGGCAGGACGTCGTCATCCGCGAGGGGACGTCGTTCGGCGGCCGCTTCGTGGGCAATTTGTGGGCGGAGTTCTGGCCCGACGTCAAACGCCGATTGCATCGATGACCGCGTCGTGGACCGCGGGGCGCACGCGCCTGATGGCGTCGTTGTCGCGCGTCGGATGGACGCGGTTGGTGAGCAGTACGACGTAGACATCCTTCTCTGGATCGATCCACAGCGATGTGCCGGTGAAGCCCGTGTGCCCGAAGGCGCGGGGCGACATCTTCGTCCCGCACGATGAGGTCGGCAGCATCGTGTCCCAGCCGAGCGCACGCGAGCTGCCGGGAATGTCTGCGCGCCTGGTAACGAATTCCTCTACCGTCGAACGCCTGAAGACGCCGGCCCGATCGTCGAGCACCTGCAGGAGATGCCGCGCGTACGATCCGACGGCAGCCGCCGTGCCGAACAGGCCCGCATGTCCCGCTACGCCGCCGAGCGCCGCGGCGTTCTCGTCGTGCACCTCGCCGACGAGGAGCCGCCCGCGCCATTCATCGAACTCCGTGGGCGCGATGCGCGCGCGCCACAGCGCCGGCGGGTTGAACTGGATTTCTTCGACCACGCCCATCTGCGCCAGCATCATCGCGAACCGCTGCTCGAGCGCCACGCGTCCATGGACGATGAAGCCGAGGAGGATGAAGTCGAGATCGCTGTAGATCGATTTCGTCCGCGGTAGGTATTCGAGCGGTTCGGCAGCAATCGCGCGCTCGTACATTTCCCAGCCATCGCGCTCCTTGTAATACGGACGCCATGCCGGGAGGCCGGAGCAGTGCGCGAGCAGGTCGCGCAGCGTGACCTCGGCGCGATCATCACCCCGCCATTCCGCGAGGTGATCCGACGCCAGGTCGTCGAGCGCGAGCACGCCGCGCTCAACCTGCTGCATCGCGAGCGGCGTCGTCGAAATGACCTTGGTGAGGGAGGCGAGATCGAAGATGGTGTCACTCGTGGCCGGCGCCGCGTCGGCGTCGTACGTCAGGCGGCCGAACGCTTCACGCCAGAGGGTCTGGCCCGCGCGCCCGACTTCGATGACGGCCGCAGGAAACGCGCGCTCCGCGATGGCCTGTTCCAGTACACGCCGTGCGGCGTCGAAGCTCAAGGCGTCTTGATGGCGGCGCGCGTCTGGGGAGTCGTGGACGGCGCCGCGGCGACCCAGACGGGTAAACCCGCGGCGAGCGCGGATACCTGTGCGACCTGATCGGCGATCTGGTTGGGCGTCTTTCCCGCGAACACCGGACACAGCGCGTCGACGAAGTGGTTTTCCGCCCACGTGCGCCAGTCCTGCAGGTGCTCCTGCGCCGCGGTATCGATATCCGGCGTGACGGCGGCGCTGACGACGGCGTCAGGGCGTACTTCCTTTACCGTGCTCCGGAGCCGCGCAACGAGTGCGGTGAGCTGCGATTGACGGAACCTGCGCCACTGGTCGGGCAGCTCGTTGGGATAGGCAAAGGGATCGATCGTCTCGCTCGCATCGATGCGCTGCCGATCGGCCAGCGACAGCTCGCCGCGCATCACGTCGCGGAACGCCGCGAGCGATCGCGCGCTGTAATCGAAATCGGCGCCGGGGAACTGGACGTGATCGAAATACACGCCGTCAACCGCATACCGGCGCGTGACGTCTCTCACGACCTCGGCGAGATGCGCCGCGGCGTCGGGCTGTGCCGGGGACACATAGAGACCATCGACGCGATCGGTATTCGTCCGCGTCCATCGCGCCAGCCGCCCGAGATAGTCCGGGCTCCTGGCATCGACTCCGATGAGTTCCGCCGCGATCGCCCGCGGCACCATCAGCCACTCCGGGTGCTGGTAGATGACGTGCGTCCGTTCGAACGGCAGTTCGCCGGGCGCGGTGACGCGCGCCACGTCGATCCAGGCGTGCACGCGCAGCCCCGCCGTGTGCGCCTGGACGATGATGTCGCCAATCGGATCGAATTGCGCCGCGGCGGCGGCATCGCCGAGCACCTGGACGAAGAGCGTGTTGACGCCGGCGTTGGTCGCGGCCGCGATCGTCCTGCGGATCGCGTCGTCCGACTCGATGCTCGCGTGCCGAACCCAGAGCGCGCGGACGTCGTCGCCGCGGCTCGCCGCATGAATCGGCGGCAGAAGGGCCGCTGATGCGCAGATCAGCGCAACGATCGGAAGCTGGAGCGGCCGCATCAGGGAGAAGCGCAGACTGTACTACAATTTTCGTAGCATGCACGTCCTCGGAATAGATGCCGGCGGCACAAAAACGATGTGCCTGCTCGCCGATGGCGAGGGCCACATCGTCGGCGAAGCACGCGGCGGAGGTGCCAACCTGCAGGCGGCGGGCGAGCTCGAGGTTGAAAAAGTCCTGCACCACGTGATGGATGCCGCGATCGGCGACCGCGACGTTCGCCCCGACGCGATCTGCCTCGGCATAGCCGGGGTCGATCGCCCTGAAGACACGGCTGCGGTGCACAGCATCATGCGGCGCATCGGCTTCAAGGCGAAGATCGTCGTCGTCAACGACGCGCTGGTCGCCCTTGTGGCCGGCGCCGGGGATGGAGAAGGCGTCGTGGTCGTTGCCGGCACCGGATCGATTGCCTACGGGCGCGATGCGGGGGGCCGCGCCGCGCGCGCCGGCGGGTGGGGCTACCTGCTCGGCGACGAAGGCGGCGGCTTCTGGATTGGCCGCGCCGCGCTCACCGCGGTTGTCCGGCAGTTCGACGGCCGCGGTCCGGCGACGGCGCTGACGCCGATGATTCTCGATCACCTTGATCTGTCGACTCCCAAGCAGCTGATTCACGAGATCTATTACCGCGACGTGCACCGCCACACGATTGCCGGGATCGCCGGGCTCGTGCAGCGCGCCATGGATCAGCACGACGCGATTGCCGCCGAAATCCTCACGCGCGCCGGCGGAGAGCTCGCGGCCGCGGCCAACTCCGTCGTCACACGCCTCGAGATGCGCGGCCACGCGTTTCCAACGGTGCTCGCCGGCGGGATCTTCCGCGGCATTCCGTGGCTGGTCAGCGACGTGACGCGCCGCTTGTCGGAAATCGCTCCGCGCACGTACGTGAGCCGTCTCGAGGTCGAGCCGGCGACCGGCGCCGTTCGCCTGGCCCTCGCCGCGGCGCGTGGAGCGTTTGCGGCGCCGACCTACGTCTAGCGTGTGAAGATCACCGTCCTGCACGACAACGATGCCGTCGCGGCGGCGCTCGCAGAGCGCGTCGCCTTCGTGCTGCAGACAAAGCCGGATGCGGTTCTCGGACTCGCATCGGGACGAACGCCCGTTGACGGCTACGCGGAGATGCAGCGGCTCCACGCCGCGGGGCGCATGGACTGGTCGCGCGCCTCCACGTTCAATCTCGACGAGTTTGCGGGGATCGAGAGCGGCGATCCAGGCAGCTTCCGCACCTTCATGAACAATCACTTGTTTGACGGCGTGAATCTGCGCCGCGAGCGCATTCACTTTCTCAACGGCGCAGCTGCCGATCTGGATGCCGAATGCGAGCGCTACGAAACCGACATCGCCGCCGCGGGCGGAATCGATTTGCAACTGCTCGGCATCGGCAGCAACGGTCACATCGGCTTCAACGAGCCCGGTGAAGAGCTTCCCGTGCGCACGCATCGCGTCAGGCTGATGGCATCAACGCGCCGCGACAATGCCGCGCTCTTCGGCAACGACCTGGCGCGCGTCCCGAAGGAAGCGCTGTCGATGGGGATGGGGACGATCCTGAAAGCGCGGCGGATTGTGCTGGTGGCGACGGGCGCGAAGAAGGCGGACTGCATCGGCCACGCCGTCAACGGCCGCATCACGACGCATGTGCCCGCGTCGCTGGTGCAGCTGCATCGCGATGTCGAGCTGCTGCTCGACGTCGGCGCCGCCTCGAAGATTCGCTAAGCCACTGGCGCCATGCGGCGCGGCGGGTTGATGATCGCCTGACGCTGCAGCGGGACGGTGCAGCCGTACTTGTGCAGGAAGTTGAGGAAGCGCTTGTAGTCGCGCTCTTCCATGTTGAACAGCCGAAGCAGCTGCTTGTAGTTGCCGTGCGTTTGCGTCAGCCCCTGCCGGATGACGGTGCGGACATCGTCGCGCGTGATGTCGCGCTCCATGAACGGCTCGTGGACGACACGCCAGAACGGCTCTTCGCCCTGAACCATCCGGCGGAACAATGCGTCAGGGGTAGACAGCCGCAGGGGAGCGCCGGTGGTGGCGGCGGCCGGTTCAACGCGATCGCGCTGCCGCCCGAGCATCATCGCGACATCGGCGGCCGAGACCAGCGTATTCGCGCGGCGAACGGTGAGCCGCTCGACGAAGTTTCGCAGCTCGCGGACGTTGCCCGGCCAGTCGTACTCCATCAGCGCGTGTTCCGCTTCCGGCGAGAGGCGCGGCGGCTCGATCGCGTACTGCCGCGCGTACAGCGCCAGGAAGTGATGCAGCAGCGAAGGGATGTCGTCGCGGCGATCGCGAACGGGCGGAATCCAGATGTGGACGACGTTGAGACGGTAGTAGAGGTCCTCGCGGAAATCGCCGGTGCCGATGCAGGTGGCGAGGTTGCGGTTGGTGGCGGCGATGACGCGGGCATTGACCCGAGCGTGTGGACGCTCTGAACCGACGCGCTGAATCTCACCGGTCTCGAGGAAGCGCAGCAGGACAACCTGCATCCGCGCGGTCATCTCCCCAACTTCATCCATGAAGATCGTGCCGCCATCGGCCTGCTCGAGCAGGCCGGCACGGTTGCGGTACGCGCCCGTGAAGCTGCCGCGTTCGTGGCCGAAGAGCTCGGACTCGAGCAGTGATTCCGGAACGCCGCCGCAGTTCACCGTCACGAACGGCTGCGCGCGGCGGGCACTGTCGGCGTGGATCAGGCGAGCAACGACTTCTTTTCCGACGCCGCTCTCACCCGTGATCAGGACCTTCGCATCGGAGCGGGCCGCGTACGACATCTCGTCGCGCACCGCGCGAACAGGCGTACTGCTTCCGACCAACACATCCGTAATTGGGGCCATTGCCGGGGTTCCTCGTGAAGAGACCTCGCGGCCGTAAGACAAACGACCACAAGGCAATAGGAAGTTAATGTGCCCCCGGGACCATGTCAAGGCTCTATCAGACTTTTTTCTTCCCCTAATTCGGGCGCACACCCTTTTCGGTGAAACGCCAAACCCTCGTGCAACCTCTCCGTGTGCAGGAATGGTGATTGCACGGTGCCGGCCGCTCCCCCTTCCATCATCTATGAACATTCGCTTCGTATCGTCACTGACGCCCGAGGACGAGATCCGTCTCGCCGAGGGGCTGCTCGTTGCGTTTGCCGCGCTGCTCGATACGTTTCCCATCGCATACACGCTGCGAATCGAGGCGGGCGACTCCTACGCGGTGCAGCGCAATCACGCGCCTGGCGATCCGCCGCTGCTGACAAGCGAGCACCAGGCCGTGCAGTCATGACCGCGCGCGGACGCCAATAGCGCCGGCAGCGATGAATAAAGTCCGATCCCCGGCAGCCTGGTAGCCGCGCCTGTGCGATCGGCGGGGAATCCGCGCTGGCAATGTGCTTGCTCTGCTTGAGCGCACTGGCTTGCGCGCGGCGCAACCTCCATGCTGAAGATTCTCTCTGTGTCCTCCGTGGCCGGCGTGATCGCGTTCACCGCACTGCCGGTCGTCCGTCTCCACGTTCCCGAGTGGGGCGAGCCCGCAACGATGCTGCTGATCGGCAGCGCGTTCTTCGGCCTCGCATCGCTCATGCGCCGAATTTAGTCGCCGCCGCAGCAGACTTCATGACTCCAGCTCCCGATTCAGGTGTCGTGCGCCGCGTCTGCGTGGATGGCGAGCTCCTTGCCTGACCGCCGCCCGTGAACACACTGCGCGAGATGTTCCGCGAGCAGATCGAATATCGCGAGCTGCTGGCGTCGATTGCCCGCCGCGACCTGCTGATCCGCTACAAGCAGACGGTGATGGGATTCGGCTGGGCGGTGTTCATGCCGCTGCTGAACACCGTGATCTTCTCGGTGATCTTCATGCGCGTGGCGCCGGTCGACACGCCGGTGCCGTATCCGATCTACGCGTTCTGCGGCTTGACCGGCTGGAACTTCTTCGCCTCGACGCAGCGCTTCGCCTTGAGTTCGCTGACGGGCAATCCGAGCCTGGTTTCGAAGGTCTATTTTCCACGCGAGATCTTTCCGTTCGCGGCGGTGCTCGTCGGCATCGTCGATTTCGCGGTCGCCTCGCTCGTGCTCGCGGGCATGATGGCGTATTACCGCATCGTTCCGGGATGGGCGATCCTCGCGCTGCCCGCCGTGGTCGTCGTGCACGTAGTGGTGACCGCCGCCGCGGCGCTGCTGCTGTCGATGGGCAATCTGTTCTATCGCGACGTGAAGTACCTGTTCGAAGTGATTCTCAACGTCGCGATGTTCGCGACGTCGGTGGTCTACCCGGTCAATCGCATCGGCGGATGGCTGGGCACGGTGCTGGCGCTCAACCCGATGACGTCGATTCTCGACTCGTATCGCGCGGTGCTGCTCGAGAACCGGCTGCCGGGTCCGGCCTTCGCGTGGACCGTCGTCGTCGCGTTCACCGTCCTGTTCGCCAGCTGGTGGCGGTTCCACCAGTCGGAATACGAATTCGCGGAGAGTCTCTGACGTGCAGCCGCGTGTCGTCTTCGAGTCGGTCTGGAAGAAGTTCCGCCGTGGCGAGCGCCACGACAGCCTGCGCGATCTGATTCCGGCGCTGCTGTCGCGGGCCGTCAACGGCCGGCGGCGGGAGGATCTGGCCGCCGAGGAGTTCTGGGCGGTCGAAGACGTCAGCTTCGAGACGCGCGCGGGCGAGGCGTTCGGCATCATCGGTCCCAACGGCGCGGGGAAGTCGACGATCCTGAAGCTGCTGACGCGTATCCTCCGGCCGACGCGCGGCCGGGCCGACGTCCGCGGCCGGGTCGGCGCGCTGATCGAAGTCGCCGCAGGCTTTCATCCGGACCTCACCGGGCGCGAGAACGTCTACCTGCAAGGCGCGATCATGCACATGCAGCGCGCGGAGATCGCGCGGAAGTTCGACGAAATCGTCGACTTCGCCGGCCTTGGCGCCTTCATCGACACGCCCGTCAAACGTTACTCGTCCGGCATGAACGCGCGCCTCGGGTTTTCGATCGCCGCACACCTCGAGCCGCAGGTTCTCCTCATCGACGAAGTGCTCGCGGTGGGCGACATGGCGTTCCAGCAGCGCTGCATCGAGCGGATGCACGAGTTCAAGCGGCAGGGCGTCGCCATCGTGTTCGTCTCGCACAATCTGCAGGCAGTGGCGAATCTCTGCGATCGGGCGCTCTATCTCCAGCGCGGCGTCCGCGCGATCGGGCCGAGCCTGGAAGTGATCGAGGCATACGTGCGCGGGGCCGACGCCGTGCGTCCGGCCGCGACGGTCGGCGTCGACATCGTCAGCACCGAACTGCGCGATGCGCGGGGACGCGCGACATCGGAGGCCGAGCCTGGCGAGATGATGACGCTGCGGGTGAGCTACGCCGCACACGTTCCAGCATCCGATCTGCTCTTCGGTTTTCTCGCCTATCGATCGGAGGACCGCCTCGTCGTCTACGACGCCAACTTCGGCACGGGCGAGCTGTCGCTGCCGCCGCTCCAGGGCGGCGAGGAGTTCGTCATCGACTTTCAGTTCCGCGCGCACCTGACGCGCGGCCAGTACCACCTCGCCTGCCACGTCTTCGATTCGGCGGCGCAGGAGTACACCAGCCGCGTCTCACCGGCGGCGGTGTTCACGGTGCGCGAGACGCGCACCTACGCCGGCATCGCGGACCTCGAGGTGCGATCGCGCGTCGCGAGCGTCTGCTCGTGCGACGCCACCGCGATCGCCAGCGGACTTTAGTCCGTTCTCAGCGCGACTTTCGCCGCGGTCTGCACGATTTTCCAGAACGATTTCGCTCGTCACGCGCGGAAACGCTGGCCGCGGGTTTGCTCAAGCATCGCGGACGCTCCAGATGCACAAACCAGCACGCGCCCTCTCGAAGGGGAACGCTCTGCGTTCCAACAAATCATTGATGACTGTGAACATTCGCGGCCGGCGAACCATCGCGCGGATCCTCGCCTGGATCCTGATGCTCCCCTCAGGACTTCTCCAGACGACGACGGCGATGACGCCGACCGCGAGCGCCGTACTGCCGGTCACCGTGCGAACCAGCATTCAGGCTCCGCGCGGGGCAGATACGGCCAGCCGCATCCAGACGACGTTCACGGCGCAGCCGCAGCAGGCGATTCCGCCCGCGGCCCCGAGCACCCCCTGCAACAATCCGGATGCGAACGCGATCGTCCGGGAGAACTGCCGCCTCGATGGCGTGGCGTTTCCGTCGCAGTGGGATCTGGATCCGAACGGCGCGGGCGGGTTGGCCGGCGATCCAAGCATTCAGGGGTTTACCACCGAGTTCAGCGTCAACAAGGGTGCCACGGTCAACTTCAAGATCGACACCGACGCCACCAGCTATCACCTCGACATCTATCGCCTCGGTTACTACAACGGCGCCGGCGCCCGACTCGTCACGACGATCGGTCCCGCGGTCGCGCTGCCGCAAAACCAGCCCGCGTGTCTCGACGACACGACGACCGGGCTCATTGATTGCGGCAACTGGGGCGTGTCGGCGATCTGGTCGATGCCGTCGGACGCGGTCTCCGGCATCTACGTCGCGAAGGTGACGCGCGATGACACCGGCGGAGCGAGCCACATCTTCTTCGTCGTCCGCGACGACAGCAGCACCTCCGACGTCGTCGTGCAGACGTCCGACACGACGTGGCAGGCGTACAACAACTACGGCGGTAACAGCTTGTATACGGGAAGTCCCGCCGGCCGCGCCTTCAAGGTCAGCTACAACCGGCCGATGATCGCGCGGGCCAACCAGGACGGCGGCTACCAGGGCTTCCTGTTCAACTCCGAATATCCGATGGTCCGGTGGCTCGAAGCCAACGGCTACGACGTGAGCTATGTGTCGGGAATGGATGGCGATCGGTTCGCCGACGCCGATACCGACGCTCTGCCGGAAACGATCAACCCGATCAGCCCTCAGCGCCACAAGGTGTTCATGTCCGTCGGGCATGACGAGTACTGGTCGGCGCGGCAGCGCGCCAACGTCGAAGCGGCCCGCGACGCCGGCATGCACGTCGCCTTCTTCAGCGGCAACGAGATCTTCTGGAAGACGCGCTGGGAGCCGAGCATCGACGGCAGCGGCACGCTCTACCGCACCCTCGTCAGCTACAAAGAAACGCACGCCAACGCCAAGATCGATCCGCTGCAGACCGAATGGACGGGAACGTGGCGCGATCAACGCGATTTCAATCCCGAGCGCGTGGACGGCGGAACGGGCACGTCAAAGCCGGAGAACGCGCTGTCCGGCACCATCTTCATGGTCAACGGCGTGCGCAACGACGCGATCATGGTGCCGGCGGCGTTCGGCAGCCATCGCTTCTGGCGCAACACCAGCATTGCCTCGCTGCAGCCGGGCGAGGTCGCGATTCTTCCCGTCGGCACCCTTGGCTACGAGTGGGATGAGGCGCCGGACGACGCGTTCACGCCGCCCGGGCTGCAACGCCTGTCGTTGACGACGATCGATGTGACGCCGTTGTATCTGCAGGACAACGGATCGAACTATGGCGCCGGCACGGCGACACATAGTCTGACGCTGTATCGGCACGCCAGCGGCGCCCTCGTGTTCGGCGCCGGCACCACGCAGTGGTCGTGGGGGCTCGATTCGCATCACGACGGGGCCGAGCGGAGCACCGATCCTCCGAGCCATGACATGCAGCAGGCGACGATCAACCTGCTCGCCGACATGGGCGTCTCCGCCGGATCGCTCGCCGACAGCACATTGATCCAGACCACGTCGTCGCAGGACACGACCGCGCCGACGTCATCAATCCTCTCGCCTCCGTCAGGCGCAGCGCTCGAGAGCGGCGTGCCCGTGCAAATCAACGGCGAGGCAACGGACGTCGATGGCCGTCTCGCCAGCGTTGAGGTGTCGGTCGACGGCGGGACGACGTGGTATCGCGCGTCTGGTACCGATCAATGGACCTACACGTGGACGCCATTTGGCGACGGACCGTCCTCCATCCAGAGCCGCGCGGTTGACGACAGCGGCAACGTGCAGTTCCCGGCGACCTCCATTGCCGTCACCATCTCGCGAACCTGCCCGTGCAGCATCTGGAGTGATGCGTTTGCGCCGACCGTCGCCGTCCACGACGACCCGACGGCCGTGGAGCTCGGCGTTCGGTTCAAAACCGATGTCGACGGAGTGATTACCGGCATCCGGTTCTACAAGGGCAGCTCGCTGAACGGCGGTACGCACACCGGGACGCTGTGGGCGAGCGACGGCACACCGCTGAGCAGTGCGACGTTTGCCAGCGAGACCACGTCCGGATGGCAGCAGGTGTTTTTCAATTCGCCGGTGCCCGTCACCGCGGGAACCACGTATGTGGCGTCCTACTTTGCGCCGGAGGGCCACTACTCGCTGGACCGGATGGTCGATGCCGAGCTGACCGCCCCGGGCCTCGAGAACGCGGTGGATCACGCACCGCTGCATGCCCTCGCCGACGGCGACGGCGGCGGCAACGGCCTGTTCCATCTCGACACCACGGGAAACGACCCGACGTTCGGTCCCGGATTCCCGAATGCGACCTACCAGTCCTCAAACTACTGGGTCGATGTGCTTTTCATTCCGTCCAGCGGCCCGTCGTTCTTCGTCACCTCGCGTGCACCGTTGAATGGCGCCACCGAGGTCTCGCCGTACACGACAGTCACGGCGACGCTGAGCTCCGCCGTCAACCCGGCGAGCCTCGGTGCCGACGTCTTCCAGCTGACCGGTCCGGGCGGCCCCGTGCCGGCGACAGTGACGATCGGCGCTGCGCCGAACACGATCGTGTTGACGCCGGCCGCCCGGCTTCAGGACGGCGCGTTCTATACCGCAACCATCAGGGGGGGACCGACGGGGCTCGCTGACACATCATCGACACCGATGACGCTGCAGCAGGACGCCGTCTGGTCATTCACCGTTTCGCGGCCGGTCGTCTGCCCGTGCTCGATCTGGCCCGAAAGCACGGTCCCGAGTTTTCTGGTCAACAACGCGGAGGATACCAACGCCGCGCAGTCCGGCATCGAGCTGGGCGTGAAGTTCCGATCGGACAGCGAAGGATTCATTACCGGCGTCCGCTTCTATAAGAGCGCCAACAACGTCGGCGATCACACCGGCACGCTCTGGGATGCGAACGGCCACGCGCTGGCCGAGGGGACGTTCACCTTCGAAACGCCGTCAGGCTGGCAGCAATTGACCTTCGATAGGCCTGTCGCGATCAGCGCCAATCAGACGTACATCGCGTCGTATCACACGAACGTCGGCCGGTATTCGGTCAATCGCAGCTACTTCGTCCCGCAGTCGACGGCCGCGTTCACGCGCGCGCCGCTGCGCGCCATGGTGGGCGGCGAAGATGGCGCGAACGGCGTCTATCTCTACGGCGGCCATGCGTTCCCGACCAATTCCTATCTCCAGAGCAACTACTGGGTAGACGTCGTCTTTGCACCCTCGCTTGGCACCGACGGCGCGCCGTACGTGGTGTCGCAGACCCCCGCGCCCGGTGCGGTCGGCGTTCCCCGCGAATCGAGCATCGTGGTGCGATTCAGCGAACCCGTCACGATTCCGTCGGGCGCGCTCGCGCTGCAGGGGCCAGGCGGCGCCGCCATCGCATCGTCGCTGACGTACGACAGCGCCACCAACACAGCGACGCTGAGTCCATCGGCCGTGCTCGCCCCCTCAACGACGTACACGATGACCGTGCATGGCGGCGCGGCGGGCGTGAAGGATCTGTTCGCCACGACGCTTATTGGCGACGTGACCTGGACGTTCACGACCGCGGCCAACATCGTCTGTTCGCACTGCACGATATGGCCGGAGACGGCGGCGCCCTCGCTCGATGATGTGCAGCTCGCCGGCTCAGGCGATGCGCGCGCGCTGAACGGGATCGAGCTCGGCGTGCGCTTCCGCGCCGATATCGCCGGATTCATCTCGGGCATCCGCTTCTACAAGAGCGTCGGCAACGCCGGGACGCATACGGGGACGCTGTGGGACAACAACGGCACACTCCTGGCGACGGCGACGTTCAGTGCCGAAACGCCCAGCGGCTGGCAGGAAGTGACCTTCTCGTCGCCGGTGCCCATCCAGGCGAACCATACCTACATCGCGTCGTACCACGCGCCGCAGGGACACTACGCGGTCGACCATTCCTACTTTGAAACGACCAACACCACGTCATTCGTGCGTTCGCCGCTGCGCGCGCTCGTCAGCGTGCCGGGTGCGCCGAACGGCGTCTTCACCTACGACGGAGATCCGCCCTTCTTCGCCGGCACCTTCGGCGAATCGAACTACTGGGTGGACGTCGTCTTCAGCACGTCGCCGACCAACTCGGTGCCGGTCGCCGCTGCCGATTACTACTTCGTTGACGAAGATCAGCGACTGACGGTCATGGCGCCGGGTCTGCTCAGCAACGACACCGACGCCGAAGAGTCGCCGCTGACCGCGGCGCTCGCGACACCGCCGCAGCACGGCGCGCTCGCGCTGGCGGCAAACGGCTCGTTCACCTACGACGCGCTGCCGAACTTCAACGGAACGGATACGTTCACCTATGTCGCGAACGACGGGACGGCTGACTCGTCGCCGGCGACCGTGACGATCACAGTCAACGCCGTCAATGATCCGCCGACCGTGGCGTCGCCGATCTCAAACGTGACCGTCAACGAAAACGCGGCGGCGGTGGTCGTCAGCCTTGCTTCGATATTCGCGGATGTTGACGGCGACACCCTGGTGCTAACGGTGTCGGCGAATACCGACGCCGGCTTGGTGAGCACGTCGCTGTCTGGCACCGATCTCACGCTGTCGTTCGCGCCGAACCGGTTTGGAACGGCGTCGATCACCGTGCGCGCGGATGATGGGCACGGTGCGCTCGCCGAGACGACGTTCGGGGTGACAGTCAACGAAGTCAACCGCCCGCCGGTGGCGGCGGCTGACAGCTACAGCACGAACGAAGACACCGCGCTGACTGTCGCCGCGCCCGGCGTGCTCGGCAACGATACCGATCCCGACGGCGATTCGCTGACCGCCAGCCTCGTGACCGGGCCGGCGCACGGCACGTTCACGCTCCACGCAGACGGGTCGTTCAGCTATCTGCCGGCGCCGAATTACAACGGGGCAGACGCGTTCGCATATCGCGTGACGGATGTGGAGGGTCATTCGGATGTCGGCAACGTGTCGCTGACGATCCTCGCGGTCAACGATGCGCCGGTGACGACGGCTGACAGCAAGACGACGGCGGAAGATACGTCGCTCACGTTCCCGGCGACTGACCTGACCATCAACGACACCGATGCCGACGGTGACACATTGACCGTAACCGCCGTGACGAACGGCGCAAAGGGCAGCGCGAACCTGGTGAGCGGGTCGATCACCTACACGCCGAACCTGAATGCCAACGGCAGCGACAGCTTCACCTACACGGTGAGCGACGGTCAGGGCGGCACCGCGACCGGTATCGTCAACGTCACTATCACCGCGGTCAACGACGCGCCGGTGACGACAGCTGACAGCAAGACAACGGCGGAAGACACGCCGCTGACGTTCCCGGCGACGGACCTGACGGTGAACGACAGCGATATTGACGGCGATACGCTGACGGTGACGGCGGTCACCAACGGGACAAAGGGCACCGCAGTCCTCTCGAGCGGTTCGATCACTTACACGCCGAACTTGAACGCCAACGGCCCCGACAGCTTCACCTACACCGTGAGCGACGGTCACGGCGGCACCGCGACCGGTATCGTCAACGTCACTATCACCGCGGTCAACGACGCGCCGGTGACGACAGCTGACAGCAAGACGACGGCGGAAGATACGTCGCTCACGTTCCCGGCGACTGACCTGACCATCAACGACACCGATGCCGACGGTGACACATTGACCGTAACCGCCGTGACGAACGGCGCAAAGGGCAGCGCGAGCCTGGTGAGCGGGTCGATCACCTACACCCCGAACCTGAACGCCAACGGCAGCGACAGCTTCACCTACACGGTGAGCGACGGTCACGGCGGCACCGCGACCGGTACCGTCAACGTCACCATCACCGCGGTCAACGATGCACCGGTGACGACAGCTGACAGCAAGACGACGGCGGAAGATACGCCGCTGACGTTCCCGGCGACTGACCTGACCACCAACGACACGGATGTCGATGGCGATACGCTGACGGTGACCGCGGTCACCAATGGGACGAAGGGAACGGCGAACCTGGTGAGCGGGTCGATCACCTACTCCCCGAACCTGAACGCCAACGGTAGCGACAGCTTCACCTACACGGTGAGCGACGGTCAGGGCGGCACCGCGACCGGTACCGTCACCGTCACCATCACCGCGGTCAACGACGCGCCGATCGCGACCGCTGACGCCTACACGACGAACGAAGACACGGCGCTGAACGTCTCCGCGCCTGGCGTGCTCGTGAACGACTCCGACGTCGAGACAGCCTCGTCATCGCTGACGGCCGCGCTCGTCAGCGGCCCGGCGCACGCGGCATCGTTCACGCTCAATGCGAATGGCTCGTTCAACTACACGCCAGCCGCCAACTACAACGGCTCCGACAGCTTCACCTACAAGGCCAACGACGGCTCGGTTGATTCGAACGTCGTCACGGTGTCGCTCACGATCACGCCGGTGAACGATCCGCCGGTGGCCGTCAACGACTCCGCAACGGTCACTGAAGACATCGCGACCGTGATTGACGTCCGTGCCAACGACGCCGATCCCGATAACGCCACGCCGCCGCTCAATACGGGTCTGACCGTGACGGCGGTGACGCAGGCCGCGCACGGCAGCGTCACGATCGTCAATAGCGGAGCAGCAGTGAACTATGCGCCGTCGGCGAACTACTCCGGCGCCGACAGCTTCACCTACACCATCAGCGACGGGTCGCTGACAAGTACGGCGACGGTGAACGTGACTGTCACAGCGGTGAACGACGCGCCGGTGGCCGTCAATGACTCGGCGTCGCTGGCGCAAGGCACCAACGCGACGATTGATGTGCGCGCCAATGATACGGATCCGGACAACCTGACGGCACCCTTCAATGCCGGCCTCACCGTGACGGCCGTCACGCAGCCGGGCCACGGCACGGCGACGATTGCGGGTCCGGGAACGGTGACATACACGCCCACGGCGAGCTACTCGGGATCGGATAGCTTCACCTACACGATCGGCGACGGATCGCTGACGAGCACAGCGACGGTGAACGTCACGGTGACGCCGCGAACGGCGACGACGACGACTACCCCGACCAGCACGCTCAACCCGTCCACCTACGGCCAGAGCGTGACGTTCACGGCAACGGTCACTGGCTCCGGCGGCACGCCAACGGGAACCCTGAGCTTCTACGACACGGGCACGCTGCTCGGAAGTTCGACGTTGTCCGGCGGCTCGGCAGCGTTGACGACCAGCGCGGTCGCGGCGGGAACGCGTTCGATTACCGCCGTCTATAGCGGCGACGCGACGTTCGCCAGCAGCACGTCGGCGGCGCTGACGCAGACGGTGAACAAGGTCACGTTGACGACCACGCTCACGGTGAGTCCGTTGTCGCAGCAGTATTCCGACCAGGCGTCGATGCAGGCAACGCTCTCGGCGCCTGGAGCAGCGGAGAGCGTAACCTTCAAAATCGGGACGATTGCACTGGGCACGGCGACGTTTGACGCCACGGGCAAAGCGAGTCTGAGCCCGCAGCTGCTCGGCGCCATCGGTATCGGCGCGAAGATGGTGACTGCGCAGCTCAATAACGTGAATCCAAATTACACGGCTTCGAACCCGATGAAGCCGCTCACGCTGCTGCGCGAAGACGCCGCGCCGTTTGCCTACACCGGTGCGTCGACGCTCAGGCTGAGTGGCGGCAAGGCGACGATGACGGTGCAGGTGGCTGACATCGCCGACGGCAATCCTGGCGACGTCAGCAACATGACCGTGGCGTTCATCAATCGGGGCACCGGCGCCACGCTCGGCACCGCGACGGTGACGCCGACCGGCGACGGCACCACCGGCACCGCGACGCTGACGTGGACCGCCACGGCCGGCAGCTACACGATTGGGTTCTCGGCCGGCAACTACTACGTCCGCAACAACACCGCCGACAACGTCGCAATCACCATCACCAACTAGCGTCTCCAACCGGCCTCGCACCGCGCGAGGCCGGTTCGATTCCGGGCTCAGCGGTTCGCCAAAAATATTTATGGCTGACTATGGCTGCCCGCCTTCCACCCCGATAATGTGATCGCTTCGCAGGGCTCCCGCCGCGCAAGCAATTCGATTCGACTCCACACGTAACCGTTCACTCATCACGACACACAGCTCGGCCGCAGCGCGGCCGGAGGTGCAGGTAGCCGTATGTCTCGTCGTCTTTCAATCATCGCGGTTCTCATTGGCTCGGTGACCCTCGGCGCATCCACTTCGACGTTCACCGACAGCTCGACAGGGGCACTCGCGACCCCGATGGATACCCCCTCGGCCGTTGCGCTCGCTAACGGCAACGCACTCATCTTCGGAGATGCAGCAGGGTCAGTTCCGGAGTTGTACGACGCGTCGACCGGATCGTTTTTCCCATTGGCGCCGAGCATCGTGCCCGGGGCCGGAGCGGCGGGAGTGGAGCTCAACGACGGTCGGGTCTTGATTGTGGGCGGACTCGACGGCGGTCAGCCCAGCGCCCGCGCCATGGTGTTTGACCCGGCGGTCGGCACACTGGCGATGCTCGACGCGCAGATGATGGCCGCGAGAGTCAATCCGATTGTCACGCTTCTCGCCGACGGTCGCGTTCTCGTGGCCGGCGGCTACAGCGACAAACTCGAGGTCGGTGCCGAGATTTTCGATCCGCGGACGAATGCTTTCAGCGCCACCGGTGCGATGGCCTCCTGGCAGCTCGGCACCGCGACGCTGCTGCAGAGCGGGCAGGTCCTCGTCGCGGGGGGCGCGGTCGGCGTCGCCGCCATCACGGGAGCCGCGCAGGTATTCGATCCCGCGACGGGCACATTTACGCAGGTCGGCGCAATGGCCACGCCGCGGCGCGCTCACCAGGCCACGCTCCTGGCTGATGGACGCGTCCTGGTCACCGGCGGCTACGACCTCGCCGGCCACGCGCTCGACAGTGCAGAAGTATTCGATCCCGCCACCCGTCTGTTCAGCAGTGCCGGATCCATGAACGCACCGCGCGGAGGCCATGACGCGGTCGCGCTCGCATCCGGCGACGTATTGATCATTGGCGGCCGCAACGCGGCAGGCGGTGTCCCGGGCATCGAGACATATGCACCCGGCAGCGGCACGTTCGAGGTCGCGACGAACCTCCTCGAACCGCGATGGAATGCCGTGGCGGCACGCCTCGTTGATGGCCGCGTCCTCGTCGCCGGCGGTCGCGGCGCTGCCGGCACGCTCGTCAGCGCCGAGCTCGTTCAGGGGCCGCCGGTCACGCCGGTAAAGGCGACAAGCACGCTGACAGTCGTGCCGCTGGCACGCCAGTACTCGGATCGGGTGACGATGACGGCGACGGTGACGCCGGCTAATGCCGCGCGGAGCGTGACCTTCAAAGTCGGCGGGCAGGTTGTCGCCACGGCGCCGGTTGTGGCCGGCACCGCGACGGTCACTCCGCAGCTGCTCGTCACGGGCATTGGCGCGAAATACGTGACCGCGGAGTTTCAATCGTCAGGGGGATATGACGTTCCGTCAGCGGTGAGACCGTTGACGGTTCTCCGCGAGGATGCACGAGTGCCGGCCTCGGCGCCGCGAACGGTGAACACCGGTTGCAGCGGGTGCAAATCGGCCACGGTGCATCTCCAATCAACGGTCAACGACATCTCGCAGGTCGATCCCGTCAGCGATCCCGACCCGGGCGACATCGGCATGGCCAACGTCACGTTCGTCAACCGCGCTAGCGGCGCCACGATCGCCACGGTGCCGGTCATTGCGGATGCGGCCGATCACCGGACGGGAACGGCAAGTTATGACTGGACGGTGAGCCTTGGCAACGCCTCGTCGCAGACGTTCACGATTGGCGTCGTCGTCGGCAATCAGTACGTCCGCAACAGTTCGGCGGACGACATGAAGATTACGGTGGTGAGGCGGTAAGGGCGAAGGAACGCCTGGCGGGAGTCCCAGGCGTTCCTTCGGAGCGCTACGGAAGCGGAACGTCCGGCAGGTCGGGCCAGACGCTGGTCGTGAGCAGGGTCACGGCGTAGGTCGTCGGCGTGATGCCGAGGTTCTTCACGCGGACGGTGTAGGTGCCGACGGTCAGCGGCGGCAGGCTGACGACCGCACCGCCGGCGGCCGGCAGCGGCGACGCGACGAGCTGTCCGGCGGGGTTGTAGATCTCCACGGCCATCATCTGGCCGAGGTCGGAGGGCGTCAGGATCGCGGTCATCAACGTCGTGCTCGCGTCCGCGTTCATCGGGTAGTCGGCCGACTGTCCCGACGCGACCTGTTCATTGCTGTGCGTGTCGCGTTTCTCGTGGTGATCGTCATGATCATCGCCGTCCTTCACGCCATCATCATCATCGTCGCCGTTGCCGTGATGGACACCATCATGGTCGTCATCGTCACGCGCGAAGCGATGATCCTTGCGGTCGAACGGCAGCTGGATGTGACCGATCCGCTGCATGCCGTTGTCGGAGTTGACTTCGACCGCGTAGAAATAGCTGCCGACCCGGCGTCCGAAGTCGGGCGTGACGCCGCGCGGGATGAACGACCCGTTGCCGCTGTCGCCGCCGCCGACGAACGCCTCGACGTAGGTCCCGTCCGGCTTCTCGGTGACGTGCGCAATCGCCATCTTCGGCTCGGGGGGGACGACGCTCGTCAGCTTGTTGGCGGATTCGACGGTGTACGGCACGTCCACGAGGACGGGTGAAATCGTCGTGCTCGTCGGGTAGACCGCGTGCCAGCCGTCTTTCGGCAGGAGCATGCCGACCTTGCTGTTGTCCATCGTCGAGTTCGTGTAGCCGATCGCGCCATGGTCGGGCGCAATGCCAAATGGATCGCCGCTCTCTCCACTCGGCATCATGTGCGCGCTCATCTTGTTGTGCCGCGGATCGAGCCGCACGAGGTGGCCGCTGCCGGTGACGACCCACACCATCCCGTCATCGTCGATCTGCAGCTGGCGCGGCTCGGAGGCGCCGACCTGCGTGATGTCCCAGCGCCGCACGCAGTTGGTGTTGACGTCCAGCTCGCCGATGACGTTGGCGCCGGGCTCGGAGAAATAGACCAGGTTGTTGTAGCGCTGATCGACGTCGACGCCGGAGATGCACGGGGAGCTTTCCACGGCCATCTGACAGAAGCCGGCGCTACCGCCGACGGTCCACCGCTTCACCGTCGACATGCCGCCCGTTCCATTCGTGTTCACCGACTTGTTACGGCACGCGGTGAGCTGTTGCAGGTAACTGGCACCGGGCGATTGAACGCCCGTACCCGAATCGAACACCGCCGTCGTCGTGTAGACGTAACAGTCGTCAATGGCGAGGTCGGACACATGCGGCGTGCCGTCTGTCAGCTGATCGCGCCACACGACGCGATTGCAGACGGGCATCAGTGTCATCGGGTCGGTGCTGCAGGTGTTCGAGTCGATACGCTGCAGGGACGAATCGGTTCTGACGAAGACCGTCTGATCGTCCTTGTGCACCTTGATGCGGTGTACGCCACCCGTATAGAAACTGTCCTCGGCGAGGTCATACGACGTCCAGGTCGCATTGCTTGTCGCCATCGACTTGCCGACCTCGAAGCGGAACAGGCGCGGCGGCGTGCCGACGTAGCTGACGAACCAGAGGCGCGGCCGATGCGCGGGGGAGTGCACGTCGACCGTAATGGCCCCGTTGCCGAAGTCGGCGACGACCGGCAGATCCCATTCGACAAGGGGCGCGTCGGTGGCGGTGACCTCACAATGACAGGGATTGTCGGGGTTGGCGTACAACGCCGCCGAGGCGGCGAAGAGCAGCGCGACGGCGAAGCCGACTTTGGTGCGGATGTCGGATGCGGCGCGGCGCGCGAGGCGGGTCAGCGTACTTGTGAATGATCGGGTCTGTGGAAGGCTTCCAGCGGACGGGGCCGCGTCGCCTGCAGTGGTGGTGGTGGTGGTCAACACGGTATCGCTCCCTATCGATGCCGCGGCTGGGGGGAACCAACCGGGGTGCGTTCACAGCAAGGAAAGGCAACCGATGTACCCATTCATGCCCGGTCAAGCATTCAGCTCAGACCCGGCCGCAACCCCGAGCGCGAAACATTCCTGATTCGCGCGATTGATCGTGCGCCGGCCGCGCGCGCGCCAGTCGAGCCGTGTAAATTCGCCCCGATACCTCGAGCGGGACGCGGGCCGCCGATGGCGGCGCCGCTCCACACGTGTGTAAAGGACGTCAACGTGGCGATGGCGTTCGCTACACAAACGCGGCGCGCGCCGGCGGCCTTCCTGCGCGCTCAAGCATTCGCGGCGCTCGCGCCGTTGCACGGAAACTCACGCGCGCCGCCGCCGCAGCGCCGGAATTGGTCCAAGAATAGGATGCGCCGTGGCGGGCGCGAGCGGTGCGTGCACGCTCAAGCAATGAGTGCGTGCACGCTCAAGCATTGCCAGCATTCTTATTGCTTTCGTCAGGGGTAGCCGGCCAGGGAGGCCGGAGCCGGGCAACTGGGACCGAGCCGATGGTGATCGAGTGGCGCAAGGATCCGAATCTTCCGCATCCAGATGACAGCGAGCTGGTGGCGCGGAAATGCAAAGTCTGCGAATGGGAAGGCCAGCTGGTCGTCCGGCCGGGCGAGGATCCGGACTGTCCGTGGTGCCACGCGCCGACCGCCCCCGCGGCCATGCCGGAGGCGGCCGCCAAGACCAAGAATCCGCACGCGGCGGCGCTCGGCCGCCTCGGCGGCCTGAAGGGCGGTCAGGCCCGCGCCAAGGCGTTGACCGCCGCGCAGCGGCGCCGCATCGCCTCGCGCGCCGCCAAGGCGCGGTGGGCGAAAAAGCCCGCCCGCGGCCACAAGAAGGACAAGAACGGCAACGGCGGCAACAACGGCAAGTAACGCCAGCTACTGCACCGGCGTGTTCATGTCCGACTGGATTTCCGCCGCGCTCAATGCGCGGTTGTAGACCCGCACGTCGTCAATCAATCCGTTGAAGTATTCACCCCATACGGAATTTCCGCCGATGCGCAGCGTGCGCGTCGAGACGAGCATGCTGCCGGTCTGCGCGCGGCTGCCGACCTGGATGCCATTCATATAAACACGCATCGTCGTGCCGTCGTAGGTCGCCGCCAGATGAGTCCACGTATTGAGCGGCACCTGCGAGGTGCCGGCCGCTTCGCGATCGGTGTTGCTGATGCGCACGGTGAGCGAGGGCCACGGGCTGCCGTCGTTCGCATAGAGGCTGTACGCCAGCGACGTCGCTGTCCCTTCCTTCATGACGACAGTGTTCCAGCCGCTCAAGGTGGACGGCCTGACCCACGCCTCGAGTGTCATGCCGGTCGTGAGATCGAGATCGTTGGCGTCCGCCACCGACACATAGCTGCTCGTGCCGTTGAACGAGAGCGCCTTGCCATTCTTGCCCGTCGCTGTCCACGTCGCGCCGGAGACAGTGCCGACGTGGCCTTTGCCGCTCACATCGGCGGTTGTCGTGCCGGAGCCTTCGTTGAAGCCATACGAGGCGATGAGGCCGGCGATGGTCGTGTCGTCGTTCTTGATCGTGCCGGTGGCCTGTCCGTCGCCGATCACCGCGTTGGTGACGCTGCTCAGTGTCAGCGTGAACGTCTCATCCGGCTCGATCGTGGCGTCTCCGATGATCGGCACCTGCACCAGCGTCGACGTCGTGCCCGCCGGTATCGTCGCCGTGCCCGACGTACTCGTGAAGTCCGACCCTGCCGTCGCCGTTCCGTTCGCGGTGGCATAGCCGAAGCTGACACCCTGGCCGCTGGCCGATGACAGCCGCACCGTGAAGCTTGCGTTCGTGGTGCCGCTGTTGCCTTCGTTCACCGTCACGTCGTCGATGGACAGCGCGGGCGGCGGATCGTTGTCGATGATGGTTCCCGTCGCCTGTGCGGTCGCGATCGCGGCGTGCACCGGATTCGACAGGTTGACGAAGAACGTCTCATTCGCCTCGTTGAGGGCGTCATCGCTGATGGGAATGATGATCGTTGCCGTCGTCGTATTCGGCGCGAACGTCACGGCTCCATTCTGACCTGTGTAGTCAGCGCCCGCCGTGGCGGTGCCGTTCGCGGTTGCGTACGACGCCGTCACGGTCTGCGCCGATGGCTGATCGAGGGTGACGGTGAAGCTGATGTTCGCGCCGCCCGGCGTTTCGGTGATGCTGGCGTCCCCGATGCTCATCGAGGGGACGACGGAGTACCTCGCCGAGTAGGACGCGGGGGCGCTGCCGGCCACGACGGTGTGCGTCGCGGCTCCTCCATCCGACCACGACAGGAATTCGTAGGAACTGCCGTTGAACGTCGTCGGTGACGGCGCCGACAGCGAATTCGTCGAACCGATGATGACCGTGCGCGTGAATGGCGTCACAGACGCCGTGCTACCAACTGCGAGCGACATCCCCGACGGCTGCGTGTCGAATGACAGCGTCGTCGTCTGCGGATCGAGGCGGACGGACGTGCTCGTCGACAGGCCGCTCGAATCGGTCGCGGTCAATGTGAGCTCGAGATACGACGGGTATTCGTGATCCGGCGCGACAAACGATCCCGACGCGACGCCCGCGTAGGTCTGAAGCGGATGAATGTGGCACGTGCCATTCAGCGCGCAGTGATGTAGCGTCAGATCCCACGTCAGCGCCGACGCCGGAAGGGTCCCTTCCTCCGGATCCGTGGCGCGGCCGCTGAACGCGATGAGATCGCCAACGCGCCATGTCGTGCTCGAAACGGGCGTCTGAATTTCGGGAACCGGGGGTGTGCTGTTGCCGGTAATGGTGACGGAGGCGACGTCCGTCAGCCCGCCGCTGTCGGTGACGCGGAGTCTCGCGATATGCGCGCCCGCGGTGGAGTAGGTGAACGTCGCCGTCACACCCGTGCCGTCGTTGAACAGCCCGTCGTTGTCGAGATCCCAGGCGTAGGTCAACGGATTGCCGTCGGGATCGGTGGACGCGGAGCCACTGAAGTTGACGGTCAGCGGCGTCGGGCCGGCGACCGGGCTCGCCGAGATTGCGGCTTTCGGCGGAAGGTTGCCCTCGTAGTACTGGACCCGGTGGATCGTGCCGCCCAGGTCGACATAGAACAGATCGCCTGCAGGTCCGATCTTCAGCTGCACCGGTTCGGAAGCGGGATCGCGGAACGTCGCCACGTTCGTCGGGTCTGGTATTCCGCCCGGCCCGTTGAACATCACCCAGATGCAGTTCCTCGAATAGTCGGCGAAGAACAGCGCGTTCTGATAGGCGGCGGGATAGTTGCCGCCGTTATAGAAGGCGACGCCGGAAATCGAAGAACCACCAGTCGTGCAGCCTTCTCCCGCCACGACGTGGTTCGAATGGGCGTAGGAGAAGAAGGGCATCGTCACCGCACCGGGCTGCGCGTACAGGTTCTTGCAGATGTTCAGGCCTGCCGCGTCGTAGCCGGACTGTTTGCCAGAGCCTTCGTAGCAGGGCCAGCCGAAGTTTTCGACCACCGCGTCGGCGGCATTGGGGATGCGGTTGATCTCTTCCACGTCATTCCAGCCGACGTCGCCGATATAGATCTCGCTCGTGCCCGGCTTGAACGTGAAGCGGAACGGATTACGGACGCCGTGCGCGATGATCCGCCGCGCGTTGGGATCGGCGTTGGCGAAGAGCGGATTGTCGGGCATCGCCGCGCCGGTATTCGGATCGACGCGGAGAACGGATCCATCGAGCGTCACCGGATCGCCCGGTGTCGTCAGGTCCTGGGCGCGCAGCGCTCCGCCTTCCGACGGCGGATCGCCGAAGGGATTCACTGGATTGCCGAAGTTGCCGTAATCGACGGCGTTGAAATTGGCGCCCTCGCCGGCGGATACGTAGAGCGCGCCGTCCGGCCCGAACTGAATCGTGCCGATCGAATGGCTCGGGAACTGCTGCGGCCAGTCTTCAATCAACACCTGTTCGGCGCCCGTCATCACGTTGCCTGCAGCCTGCAGCCGCGACAGCCGTCCGCTGACGATGCAGCCGTCGGCGGTCGGCCCCGGCGGCGAGGGACACGGATCCGAATCGACGCCCGGCGCCCCCCAGCGCGGCGCGGTGCCGCCAATCGCGGCGTCGTACGTGTAGAGCACGTAGACGTACGGCTTGGTGGGGAAATTCGGATCGAGCGCCAGGCCGAGCAGCCCGCGATCCCAGAAGTTGTACACGTTGGTGCGGAGGTCCGCGAAGACCGTCGGCGACGTGTCCGTCAGGCTTTGGTACACCTTGATCACGCCGCGCTTCTCCGCCACGAAGATGCGACCGTCGGCCGCGAAGTCGATGGCGGTCGGCTCGGTCAGGCCGGTCATCACGACCGTATCCTCGAATCCCGCGGCGCCGGTGGTGAAGCTCCATGTCACGTTGGCGGCGAGCGGATTGCCTACGCTGTCGGTGATCCCCGAGGCGCCGCCGACGAGCGTCGCGGTGAAGGTCGTCGAGAACGGCAGCCGCGCCGAGGGCGTCAGCGTCGCCGTCTTCGATGCGGCGTCGTAGGCGACGGTGGCGCTCACGGGACCGGCCGCCGATTGCAGCGTGAAGCGCGACGCGTCGATCGTCGCCGGATTGAGAGGTTCGCTGAAGGTCGCGCGGACCGTTGCGCTGGCGCCGACGCTCGTCGCACCCGCAGCGGGAGTGGTGCTGAGAACGGTCGGCGGCGTTTTGTCGCCTCCGGTGCCCGTCACCGGCGTGTTCATGTCGGTCTGCACTTCCGTGGTACTCAGTGCGCGGTTGTAGACCCGCACATCGTCGATGGCGCCGCTGAAATATTCGCCCCACATGGAGTTGCCGCCGATGCGCAGCGGGCTCGCGGAGGTGACCATCGCGCCAGTGACGGGCGTCGAGCCGACCTGCACCGCGTTGACAAACATGCGCAGCGTCGCGCCGTCATAGGTCATCGCCACGTGGGTCCACGCGTTCAGCGCGAGCCCCGCGGTGCCCGTGGCGGTGGAATCGGCGGCGCCGGCGCGGATCGTGGCTGCCGGCTGCGGCGCATTGTTGTTGGCATACAGGCCGTAGGCGAGCGTTTGCGGCGTCAGGGCGGTCTCTTTCAGCACGACGCAGCGCCACCCTGACAAGGCCGTCGGTTTTACCCACGCCTCGACCGTCATCCCCGTCGTCAGATCGAGAGAGGGCGAATCGGGGATCGTCACCCAGCTCGATGCTCCGTCGAAGCTGAGGGCGTTGCCCGTGTGGCCGGCAATCCATGTCGTCGCGGATGTAGTGCCGGTGTTGCCGACACCCGACGCGTCGTTCGTCGTTGTGCCGGTGCCTTCATCAAAGGCGTACGCCGCCACGAGTCCTGGAACCGGCTGCGCCGTATTCGAGACCGTCACCGACACGGCCGCTGACGTCGTCGTGTGCCCGGCGCCGTCGCGCGCGCGGGCGGTCAGGAGGTGGGTGCCGTTGCCGACGGTGGTGGTGTTCCACGCGACGGCATATGGGGCGGCGACGACTTCCGATCCGACCTGCACGTTATCGACGAGGAAGGTGACGCCGGCGACCGCGACATTGTCACTGGCATTGGCGGAGATGCTCGTCGTGGCGGAGACGGTTGCCCCCGCGGCGGGCGCGGTAATCGAAACCGTCGGCGGCTGCGTATCGGGCGTGTTGCTGACCGTCACCGTGACGTTGGCGGCGACGCCGGTATTGCCCGCGGCATCCCGTGCGCGTGCGGACAGCACGTGCGTGCCGTCCGCTACCGATGTCGTGATCCATGAGACGGAGTAGGGAGCGGTCGTGTCCTCCGTGCCGAGAGAGGCGCCGTCGAGGAGGAATTGGACGCCGGCGACGCCGACATTGTCTGCGGCGTTCGCGCTGACGCTGATCATCCCGTTCACGGTGGCCCCCGCGACCGGGGCCGTCACGCTGACCGTCGGAGCCGTGGTGTCAGGCAGGGGACCGCCGCCGACGGGCGCTGTCATGTCCGCTTGAATCTCGGACGGTGACAGCGCGCGGCGATAGATGCGCACCTCGTCGATGATGCCGGCGAAGTACTCGCCCCAGACGTTGTTGCCGCCGATCCGCAGCGGCGACGCGGAATTCGTCAGCGCACCGGTCACCGCGGTCTGCGTCACTTGTACGCCATTGACGTACAGGCGCAGCGTCGTTCCGTCGTAGGTACCGGCGAGGTGCGTCCAGGCGTTCAGCGGCAATCCCGCGGTGCCGGCCGCGACCGAGTCGCTGGCACCGGTGTGGATCGTCGCGTCCGGGCGCGCGACGTTCTCATTCGCGTACAGACCGTAGGCGAGATCCAGCGGCGGCGCTTCCTTCAGGAGGACGTTGCGCCATCCGTTCGACGCGCTCGGATTGACCCACGCTTCGAGCGTCATCGCGTTTGTGAGATCCAGCGCCGCGGAATCGTTGACCGTCACCCAATTCGTCGTGCCGTTGAACAGCAGGCCGCCGCCCAAGCGACCAGTGGTCCACGTCGCGCCGGTCACCGTACCGGTGTTGCCTCCGCCAGAAACGTCGGCGACCACCGTGCCCGAGCCTTCGTTGAATCCGTACGACGCGACGAGACCGCCCAGGGGCGCGATCGTCACCGTCGCGCCTGCGGCCGGGGTCTCCGCATTGCCGCTGTCGTCATACGCACGGCTGCGGATGTTCGCGCTGACGCTGGTCGAACCTGGCCCGGTCGGCGTCCAGCTGAGAGTCCACGCGGTCGTTCCGGTCGCACGACGCCATGTGGTGCCGCCGTCGGTCGAGACCTCGACGTTGGCAACGACGCCGCCGCCGGCGTCCGACGCGGTGCCGGAAATGGTGATGGCCGTACCGCTCTGCACCGTGGCGCCGTTGGCCGGTGCGGTGATCGTTGACGTCGGCGGAGTGGAGTCGAGCGACGCTGACGCGGCGACAAGACCCGACTGCAGCGAGCCAGGCTGCACACCCATGTCGGCGAACAGGTTGATCGTCGCCTGCTGCAGGCGCGGGTCGGCGGCCGGGCCGACGCGATCGTGCGTGGCGTCGAGCAGCCACGAATACTGCACGGTGCCGGCGCCGAACACGAGCGCTCCGCTCGGCGCGCGATACATCGTCATGCTGTGCGTCGCGGTGCCGCTGCCGTAGGTCGAGCCGTAGTCCTGCAGGTAGAGCGGGCTGACATCGATCGTCGTCGACGACAGCCGCTGCAGGCCGCGCGGTTGGAATCCGTTGTCCGGCGCTTCGTCCCATTCGTAGCCGAGGATGCCCGCGGCAAACGTCGCGATCTGGCCGGGCGGCAGCAGCGCCACGCTCGTGTTGCGCCAGAAGCGCATCGCGCCCTGTGCGGCGGTCACGGTCATCGGATCGGTACGCGTGCCGTTGACCATGAACAGCGTGCCGCTCAGCGAATTCTCCGGGCGCCCGCCATCGGCGGGCGGGCTGAACCGCGGATCGCGCCAGCTGCCGGTCCACGCAGCGGTCGGATCGATCTTGGCGTTGGCGTGCGTCTCCTTGTAGGAGACGAGCGTGCGGTACGGCGTGGCGCCGCCGGCGATGCTGTTCTCCCACCGCGTCTTCCAGAAGATCTCGTTGCCGCTGAAGAAAGCGAGGTTGACTCCGGCGTCGCGCGCCGCTTCGACGTTGGCGCGTTGAGCGCCGGACCAGTATTCGTCGTGGCCGACCGACATGAACACGTGGTGCTCGAGGAGCTCCGCCCCGCGTCGTTCCGTGTCGAGGCCGGTGGTGTAGCTGACGTTGTAGCCGTTCGACTCGAGCCACCGCACCATCGGGTACTCGTTGCTGAACAGCCAGCCTTCCAGTCCGCCGTTGGCGGTGATGCGATTGTTGTACGGGCGGTTGTAGCTGACTTTGTACGCACGCCCCGCCGGCTGTCCCACATACAGACTGTTGCCGCCGTAGGTGTTGTACGCCTGCCACGTGGTGTCCGACGTCTGGAACAGCAGATCGGAATGTCCGTCATCGTCACGGACGATGAAGACGATGTGGCTCGCGCCGCCGTTGTCGTCGCGGATGGCTTTGGCGAAGTAGATGCCGGAGACCGCATTGGCGGGCACATTCCACGACGCGGAGACCGCCCAGTTGCCGCAGTCGATGAGGCCCGTCGCCGGATCGGTCAGACAGGCCGGCTGCGTCTGCGGCAGCGTCGCCGACGGCAGCACGGTCGCGACTTTCCGCGCACCGAGCCCGTTGTAAAAGCCCATTCGATAGATATCGAGGTGATAGCTCGCCGCGTCCGTCTTGATCTTGAACTGCACCGTGGTGCCGTGATTGACGCTGATATCGGTGGCGTAGCCCTGAATCGTCGCATCGCCGATCCCCGAGATGTCCCACGCCGAAGCGGGATCACCGGCCTGCAGGTTCTCGCAGACGATCGCATTGATCCCGGTGCCGCACGGGCTGGATGCCTGCGACTGCAGCGGTGTGCTGCTGCCAACCGCCGCCAGCGTTGCCACGAGGATCGCCAGACAGACGCGCCGCGATGTTCGAGAGACGACGTAGATCACGAGTACCGCTCCTGAAGATCAGAAAAAGAAAAGTGCGCCGTACGGACGTACGGCGGCAGTGACATAAGCAAAGCCATCGCCACGGACGCACGATGCGCGCGACCGCGATGTTCTGGGCGGTTTGACTGGATCCGCGGCGCCGCGCGTGCGCAAGTCTGTGGCCGCTCCGCGTGCCGAGACTTTAGTCTGCCGGCGAGCAGACGTTCGCCGCGCATCTCCGGCGATCAGCCCGCGCAGAGTGGCGAGCTCTTTGCTGCCTGTCCGGCAGATCCGGAGACCATTGCGATGCAACTCGTATCACTCGCCACGACCACGCCTGTCGATCGCAGCGCCGCGATCACGTTCGCGCGCGAGCCATTCGACTCCGACGTATTCGGCCTCGAGATCGGACGCATTCAGTCGGCGCGGGCGGCGACCCGCGAGGAATATCGGGCGCTGTTCGAATCGGTGCTCGCGCAGGCGCGCACGGCGGGGTACGACCAGGTCCTGCGCCGCACACCGCTCGAACAGCTCGCCGAGATCTGGGCGCTCGAAGCCGCCGGCTTCGAGCTGATGGACATCGTCGTGACGTTCGCCCGGCCGATCGCGCCCGGCATGTCGTCGCCCGAATGGGCCGACCTGCGCATCGGACCCGCCACCGATCAAACCGTGACCGCGATCATGCGCGACATGGTCGAGGACCCGTGGAACAGCCGCTACGAATCCGATCCCGCGTATCCCGCGGCGAAGGTTCGTGAGCTGCGGCGCCGCTGGCTGTGGAACAGCCATCGCGGCCGTGCCGCGGCGTTCTTCGTCGGGACGATCGACGGCCGGCCGGTCGGATACGTGACGTGCCTCATTCACCGCGACACGGGCGAAGGCGAGATCGAACTCGTTGGCACGATCCCGGCGTTTCGCGGCAAGCGCGTGGCGACCCGCATCATCGAACACGCGCTTTCGTGGTTCGGGGAACGGTGTGCGACCGTCACCGTTCGCACGCAGGCGACCAACTACGCGGCGGCCGGCGTCTACGAACGCGCCGGGTTCACGCTGCACGCAACCGAAGCCACCTTTCGCGCCAACGTCCAGGCGGCCGTCCCTCGTATACAAGGATGAAAACGATTCTCGTCGCCGGCGGCGCCGGCTATATCGGCTCGGTGGTCACCGAGCTGCTGCTCGACGCGGGCTACAGGGTCCGCGTGCTCGATCGTCTGTTCTTCGGCCGCGGGCTGCTCGCGCCGCTGGAGCAGCGCGACGGGCTGACGGTCATCAAGGAAGACATCCGCTACGCCCGGCCGGAGGTGTTCGACGGCGTCGATGCGGTGATGGATCTGGCCGGCATTTCCAACGATCCGGCCGCCGACCTGGCGCCCGCCATCACCGAGGAGATCAATTTCACCGGCGCCGTCCACCTGGCGCGCCTCGCGAAGCAAGCGGGCGTCCCGCGTTACATCTATTCCTCCTCGTGCAGCGTCTACGGCCACAACGGCCAGACCGGACACGCCGGGAATGGCCACGGCCATGGCCCTGCCAATGGCAACGGTCACCGCCTGTGCGAACAGTCGCCGAAAGCCCCGGTGTCGCTCTACGCGCGCACGAAGATCGCGGCCGAAGAAGAGCTGCTGAAGATGCATGACGAGTCGTTCACCGTCGTGCTGCTGCGCAACGCGACGGTCTACGGCTTGTCGTACCGGATGCGGTTCGACCTCGTCATCAACATCATGACGTTGTTCGCCTACAAGAACCGCAAGCTCTACGTCACCGGCGGCGGCAACCAGTGGCGTCCGCTGGTGCACGTCCGCGACGTCGCCCGCGCGTTCATGCAGGTGATGGACGCGCCGCGCGAGGTGGTTGGCGGGCAGGCGTTCAACGTCGGCTCGAACGAGCAGAACTTTCAGGTCTATCAGATCGCGCAGATGATCCGCGACGTCGTGCCGCACACCGACCTCGAGGTCGTCCCCGACGATGCGGATAAGCGGAGCTACAACGTCAGCTTCGATCGCATCGAGCAGACGCTCGGCTTCCGCGCGGAGAAGAGTCCCTACGAGGGGATCGTCGAAGTGAAGCAGGCGCTCGAACGCGGCCGCGTCGACGACTCGATCCGCACCAAGACCGTCAACTACTACAAGTACCTCCTCGATGCCGAGCGGCTGCTGCAGGAGGTTTCCTACAACGGCAGGATTTTCTGATGCAGCGCGTAGAGTTCTATCGCCACTCGCTCACCGAAGCCGACATCGCGGCCGTCGCCGACGTGCTGCGCGGCGTGTTTCTCACGACCGGACCGCGCGCGGCGACGTTCGAGACCGAGTTCGCCCGCATGCTCGGCGTCCAGCACGTCGTCACGACGTCGAGCTGCACCAGCGCGCTCTTCCTCTCGCTGAGCGCGCTCGCACTCGGACCGGCCGACGAAGTGATCACGACGCCGATGACCTTTGTCGCGACGTCGAACGCCGTGCTGCATGCCGGCGCCACGCCGCGCTTTGTCGATGTCGAGCCGGAGACGGGCAACATCGACGTGTCGCGGGTAGAGGAGGCTATCAACGATCGCACGCGCGCCGTTCTGCCGGTGCATCTCTACGGCGCCATGGCCGACATGCGCGCGCTGGCCAACATGTGCCGCCGGCGATCGCTCATCCTCCTCGAGGACGCGGCGCATGCGGCGGAAGCCGAGCGCGACGGCATTCGCCCCGGTCAGCTCGGCGAGGCCGCCTGCTTCAGTTTCTACGCGACGAAGAACCTGACTTGCGGCGAGGGCGGAGCGGTCGCGACCAACGACACGGCAATGGCCGATGCGCTGCGCCGCCTGCGGTCGCACGGTCTGTCGAAAGAGGCGGCCAACCGGTACACCCAGCGCTATCAGCACTGGGACATGCTCGAGCTCGGATACAAGGCCAATCTCTCGGATATCCAGGCGGCGCTCCTGCTCGGCCAGCTTCCGCGCCTCGAGGCGCAGCGCGCGCGGCGCGAGGAGATTGCGCGCCGGTATCAGGACGCCTTCAACGCCATCGACGGCGTGACGTATCCGCGTGTGCCGCCGGGCGCGACCAGCGCGCGCCACCTGTTCACGATCTGGGTCGATCCGGATCGCCGCGATGACACGCTGGCGAAGCTGCAAGACCGCGGTATCGGCGTGGCGGTGAACTATCGCGCCGTCCATCTGCTCTCGTACTACGAGGCCAGGTTCGGCCTGCCGCGCGGTTCGTTTCCCAACGCCGAACGGATCGGCGACAGCACGATCACGCTGCCGCTCTACCCGTCGATGACGGACGCCGAACAGGAACGCGTGATCGATGCAGTACGCGAGGTCGCGGCGAGCTGGGGGCCGTCCCGATCGACCGTAGCGGTGGCGGGCGCCTTCGTCTGAACACGCCGATGACCCCGAGAGTCAGCTTCGTCGTTCCGTGCTACAAGCACGGGCACTTCCTGGCGGAGTGCGTGCATTCGATTCTTCAGCAGTCGTTCGAGGACTTCGAAATCCTCGTCATGGACGACTGTTCGCCGGACAGCACGCCGGAGGTCGCGCGGACGTTGGCGGACCCGCGTGTGCTCCACGTCCGCAACGAACGGAACCTCGGTCACATCGCCAACTACAACAAGGGCATCGGACTCGCCCGCGGGGAATTCATCTGGCTGATCAACGTCGACGACTATCTGGGAAAACCCTATGTCCTGGAGAGGTTCGTCGCCGCGCTCGATGCCGCCCCTGCCGCCTCCTACGTCTTCTGTCCGGCTCTGGTCGTGCCGCACAGCCCGGCGCATCCGCCGCACGGCGTGAACGGCACGCGCGATCGTGTGTTCAGCGGCACTGAATTCCTCGAACGGCTGGTCGTGGAGAACCGCGTGCCGACGCCGGCGGTGATGGTGCGCAAGTCCTCGTACGACGTGGTCGGGCTCTATCCGCCGGAGCTTCCGGTCGCCGGAGACTGGTTTCAATGGTGTCGCCATACCTTCTGCGGCGATGTCGTCTACCTTGCGGAGCCGATGGTCTGCTACCGCCTGCACGACTCCAACATGAGCAAGGCGCACATCGCCAATCCGGCCCCGCAGATTGCTGACGAGGTCGCCGTGCGCTGGCGGGCGAGGGACATGGCGCAGCGTCTTGGCCGGCCGGCGGTGGCGCGCGCGGCGCTCGAGGCGATTGCGGCGGACTATGCGCGTCGCGTCGCGCTGCACGTCACCGAGCGCTGGCGCTTCGGGATGACGCTGGACGCATTCGATCGCTCGCTGCTCGACCACTGCCACGACGTCCGGACGCGCGCCTGGGTACGGGCGAAGGTGTACGGTTTCGTCGCCGACACGTTCTATGCGGAGGGCGATCGCGCGATGGCGCGGCGCTACTACGAGATGGCGCAACGGGAGCGGCCGTTCGACGCGACGCTTCGTGCCAAGCGGGCGCTGCTCGAAACGGGTTCTGCGGGCCGAGCCGTGCGATCGGCGGTCGCGCGAATCGGACATGGACGGCCGTCGGCGTCGTAGCGGATCGCGCATGGACGTCGATGTCGTCATTCCGTGCCACAACGCCGCCCTCTTCGTGCGCGAAGCGGTGCAATCCGCGCTCGACCAGACGCATTCGCGCACCACGATCATTGCTGTTGATGATGGATCGACCGATGCGACGGTGCGGATCCTCGAGGAGTTTGGCCACCGGATCACTCTCCTGCGCCAGCCCCGCGGCGGAGTCTCGGCGGCACGCAACCGCGCCCTCGACGCGGGCACTGCCGCCGTCGTCGCGTTTCTCGACGCCGACGACCGCTGGCACCCCGAGAAGCTGTCGCGGCAGCTCGCGTTTCTCGACGCGCATCCCGAGTGCGGGCTCATCCACACCGGTATACAGTTCATCGACGAGCAAGGCGTCGTCACGGCGCAGCCGCGCCGCCCGGTCATCGACGGTGATTGTCTGACGCCGCTGCTCCGGCAGAACGCCATCACGACGTCGGCCGTCATGATTCGTCGGCGCGTGCTCGGGGCCGAGCGTTTCGCCACGGACCTGCATGCCGGCGAGGATTGGGACCTGTGGCTGCGCCTGGCAACGGCAACGCGGGTCGGGTACCTGGACGAGCCGCTCACCGATTACCGCTGGCATGACGCCAACACGACGCACCAGCAGGAGCTCATGATGCGCGGCGAGGTGGTCGTGATGGATCGCGCGATCGCTCGAGGACTGGATGCGGCGCAGCGGGCCAGTGCCGCTCGGCGCCGGCGGCGTCTCCTGGTTGCTCTCGCGCATTCGACCTATGAGCGCGGCGACCGGGCCGCCGCACGGCGCCTGTTCACGGAAGCTGGAACGGCCCTCGACTGGGTGGGATACGTCCGCTACCTGGCCACATGGCTTCCGGACGAACTGCGGCACCCGTTGCGCCGATGCTGGCGCCGCCTCATCGCCGTGCCTGTGCCGCCGCGCCGTTTGTCATGAAAGTGCACCTCGTGACTGCCGCATCGGAATGGGGAGGCGCAGAGGTGCACGGCGTCGCCGTGGCTCGTACGCTGGAATCGCGCGGGCACGACGTCGCGATTGTCGAACTCGGTCGCAACGCCTACGCGCGTCACCGGGTGTCGAGGCAGATACAGACGCCGATCATTCATGTGCCGCTCGATGCAGACGATCGCCTCGATGCGCGTTTTTGTGATGTGGGATGGGTGGCCTGGTGGCGCATCCTGCGGCGGCTGAAAGGCGACGTGCTCGTCTACATGAAGGGCGCGTACGACGTCAATTCAAGGGCGTTTGATGTGGCAGCGCGGCTCTCCAGCCGTCGGTACGTCACCATCGAAGCCCTCGCCTGTCCGATGCCGCCGAAAACGAGCGCGAGACACTTCGGGATCGTTCCGGGATTCGGTCTGTGGTGGCATCGGCTCAAGTGGAAACGGCGTCTGCACTCCGCGTGGCCGCATGCCGTGGTGTGCGTCTGCGAAGCCGTGCGACAACCGTTGGCGCAGCACTACGGATTTCGCCCGAGTACCCTGGTGACGGTGAACAACGGGATCGACATCGACCAGTTTCGCCACGACGCGGCGCAACGGCAGGCGCTGCGGCGATGCTGGGGCGTGCCGGCCGATGCGCTCGTCTTCGGGGCGGTGGGACGTTTGAATGCCGTCAAGGGGTACGACACCTTTCCAGCACAGTGGGATCCGAAGCTTGGAATTCACGTGACTTGAAGTCGCGGC
>JADMIO010957407.1_pt1 | contig 87757 bp, 85 predicted proteins | sample 8958161 | NCBI WGS metagenome assembly JADMIO01 (sample SAMN16585339, study PRJNA669376) | soil metagenome | isolation source: Crop rotation soil | place: USA: Cullars Rotation, Alabama | collected 2011 | reverse complement strand
CGCGACAACTTGTCCACGTGGAATTCTAAGCTTAGGATCCCAATGTGCTGGAAAGCGACCGGCTGGCCGTTCTTGGCGACCGCGGCCATCACCACCGTCACTTCGTCGCCGGCCTTGAACGTCTTGGCGTTGTAACCAAAATTCACGAGGGTCGACGGCGCCTGGTTCTCGCACACCCAGTGCACGACCTTGCCGCTGTCATCGGTCACATCGAGCATCAGGAACGTATGGGGATTGGTCCACAGCCAATTCGTCACCTTCCCCTTGATGGTGACTTCTTTGTTCTCGTACGACGCATTGCCGTGGTGCGCGAGCAACGGAGTTGAACCGGCAACGACAACCACCAGCAGTAAACCCGCCTGACACAGCTTCTTCATAGAGGCTCCAATCTGAACTCCACCGGCTCGCGGTCGCGAGAGTATACGCTCCGCGGAATCGCCAATCAACGCGCTGTCCGCCGTAAAACGCACGAGGCGGTGTCGGCGGATTGCGCCACAGGTCAGCGGAGTAACAACGGAAATCCGGAGCGTTCAACTAGTCGGTCTTGGTCGCCATGCCTTCGGATGGCGTGACCCACGTCGCGCCATCCTGAGAGATCTCGGTCTTGAAGGAGAGGGTCTTCGGGGAAAGGAGCGTGATGACATGCCGCGAGCGACGGTCGACGCCAGTCCACGTCCACGTGTCGCCATCGACAGTACCGCCTGGACTGGAGACCGCATGCGACGGCGAGTTTTCGACTCGAACAGCGGACCGCCAGCTATCGATCGCCGCGATCCCCCTGGCCCTTCTTGCTCTTGTTCTTGGCCTTCGTTGACCGATCCTGCGCCAGCGATCGCCCGACGTCGTCGCTTTCCTTGAACTGGCCGCCAGCGCTGCGACGGACGTACCGTTTATCGCTGCGGGGACTGATGAGTTCGCGCTTTGCTGCCTGACGTTTTGCCACAAGGCACCTCCGTGGGCAACTACTGCAACGCCAGTGCCTGCCTTGGCAAGTCCTGCTCGCCGAACTTCCTCAAAGAGCTCGCCGATCTCCAGGTCGCGCGCTGATCGGCGCGTGCACGAACCGCAAGCGAACTGAGCGGTAATTACGGTCGGCGGCTCACGCCGGAAATGATGTCGGCGCACTCGCGCCGCGCCTCGCGCTGTCCGAGGATGGCGCGATCGCAAATCTCGACGAGCTCGACGTCGCCGAGCCTTCGCGCCCTGGTGCGCAACACATGAATCTGTTCGTTCGTGACCGCGTGGGTCTCTGCCTGCATAAGCTCCGGGGGAAAGGGAGTGGGTGAGGTGGGTGACTGTCACGACGTTACACGCGGATCGCCGCGCCGCCAAGTGCGCGGGTATCCGTTCTGACACACGACTGCAGTGCCGAGGCATCGCGCGTGAACGGCTGGACCGCCTCGTCGGGCGCGATGTTAGACTAAATCTTTGGCGAAAAAGGGCGAACCGTTGCCGTGCCCCATGTGTACGTCATGGGACGTCGGGATCTTCAAGGAGCAGCCGACACTCGTCAGCTATTTCTGCTTTGGCTGTGGTCATCGCTTCGAGGTGACCCGCGAAGCGCCGAAGAAGAAGCCGAAGAAGATCGAAAAAACCGAGGGTCAGTGAACGCTGTCGAGCGCGTGGGTGAGGGCGGCGTGAATCTCGCTGGCCGCCGCCGGCTTGAAGAACAGGCGCGCTCCCTGTTTCTGGATCGATGCCCGTTCGGTCTCGGTCATGTAGTTGCTGCCCGTCAGCATCAGTACTGGCAGCGGCGCCAGTTCGGCGCGGCTGCGGACGAAATCGAGCACGTCCAGCCCTGAATCATCCCCAAGCCGCAGGTCAAGGATCACCGCGTCGATGCGCGCCGCGGTCAGCACGACCTCGGCGGCACGCCGGTCCTTTGCCGTCATGACGACGTAGCCAAGCACTTCGAGCAGCCGCGTCAGCCAGCGGTGGATGCTCGGGTCATCATCGACAATCAATACAACGCGGTTCTTCACGCGGCTTCCTGATCCCGGTCGAGCGCATCGGTGTGCGCCTGGAACGTGCGGCCGCAACGAAGGCAGAAGCAGAGCGTGCCGGTATTGCTGTGCCGCAAGGTGATGGTTGACGCTGCCGCACAATCCGGGCAGCCCCTGCTGCGAGTGTTATCGGCGCGCGTAATCGAATCGGTAGACGTCATCGCGGCGGAAGCCGTCGCAAGAGCGCGGCCACAGCACGGATGTGCACAACCGCACACTCGACAGTCGCGATTCCGCCACAAAATCAGCGATTTCGAGGGTGGACGCCGGATCGGCGGATGACGAGGCGGTAAGCCGTGCCGGGATCTCGACACCGGCATGACGGTTATGGAGCCGGATTTGCGGGCGACGGCGCTACTTGGCGGGCGACAGCCAGGCCGTGGCGGCAGGGGACTGACGCTGCACCAGCGCGGCGCAGTTCTCGATCCGCTCGATCGACTGCCGCAGCGACCGCTCCGCTGCCGGCACCGGATTCTTCATGAAAAACTGCCGAACCTCGTTGGCCTTGTCGGTCGAGCAAAACGACCCGAGCGAGCCGACGATGCCGGGGATGCCCTGGAACGTGCCGAGCTTCTGCGTCAGCGTCTGCCAGTTCGTCTTGACGAACTCCCACGCCGCATCGCGAGCCGACGGCCGTCCGAGCAGCCCGCCGATCAGCGTGCCGGTGTCCTGCGTGCGCACCTTCGACGAGATGGCGAAGTCGAGGGTCCGCTTCACCAGCGCCGGATCGCGAAACGCCGACAGCGCGTTGAAGAAGCGGTAATACTCCTCGGGATCGGCTGCCTGTTTCTCCATCTCGGCCAGGTACTGATCGTAGAGACGGGCGTCGCCGCCAGCGGCCGCGACGCGAAGCACCGTCGGCGCAAGCGTTCCCGGCAGGGACATGTGATCGGCGATGTACTTCTCGGCGAGCTCTCGCGCGCGCTTCTGATAGTCGGGATCGTTGCCGGTAATCGCCACCAGGCCGAGCAGCGTGCCGCGCCGGCTCTGACGGTCGTCCGAATCCTTGACGTCGCCCGGCAATCCCAGCGAGGCGAGGGGCGGACCGAATCGCTCGCGAATCCAGGCCTGGTAGCGCGGTCGATCGGCGTCCGGCACGATGTACTCGCCGGTGGTGGTGAGCCGCCCGACGAGGGCGTCGATGACCGTAGGGGTATCGTCGGTCGCCAGCGCGCCGCCGAGATCGAGATAGACGCCGATGTCGTGACGGCCGCTGCGCACCATCCACCACTCATCCCCGAGCAGGCTCACGCGCTCGACCGGCGTGAGTGCCGTGCGCGCGGTCCGCGCCAGCGCGCGTACGCCCTCCGGCGTGTACTCCGAGAAGTAGTAGCCGCGCGCGTCGGGGTTGGCGAAAACGTTGGCCGAGCATCCTTTGAGCGACACCGTTTGCTGGGCGCGCTCAACCACCTGGCATTGCGCCGGACTTCCCGGTAGCGGCTTCAGGCAGGCGGGGAAGGTCCAAGTCTGCGCGGCTGGCGCCGTGGCGCCGGGGCTGCCCATGAACCGGCTTTGATTCAGTGAGACCGACGTGGCGTCGCCGCTGCAGCTGGTGCGCACCGACAGTGCGGGTGCGCCTTGCTGCTCGACGAAGCTGCGCATGATGCGGTCAACCGGCTTGCCGGTGACGCGGGTGACTTCGGTCCAGAAGTCCTCGCCGGCAGCGTTGCCGTACGAATACTTCGTCAGGTAGGAGCCAATCGCTTTTCTGAATGCGTCCGGTCCGGTATACGCCTCGAGCATGCGGAGCACCGCGGCGGTCTTCTGGTAGGCGATCGAATCGAACACCTCGTTGATTTCTTCGGGTGTCTCCACCTTGGTGCGGATCGCGCGCGTGGTTCGCAGCGCGTCGGTGCCCAGCGCGCCCTGCGTGTCCGCGGCATCGTCGATCTCCACCTGCCACTCACGATGCCACGCCGCGAGCGGCTTGTTGGCCATCCACGTGGCGAAGCCTTCGTTCAGCCAGATGTCGTCCCACCACTTCATCGTCACCAGGTCGCCAAACCACATGTGAGCGATCTCGTGCGAGATCACGCCGGCGACGTTCTTTCTGACGCCGATTGAGGCGCGCTCCGGATCGGCGAGCAGCAGCCGTTCGCGAAAGGCGATGGCGGCGATGTTTTCCATCGCGCCGGCGGCGAAATCAGGCACCGCGATGATGTCGAGCTTCTTGAAGGGATACTTGATCCCTGTGTACGAGTTGTAGAACTTGAGTTGCTGTTCGGCGGCTTCGAGCGCAAAGCCGGTGAGCGCGCGCTTGTCGGGCGTCGAGCAGATGCGCACCGGGATGTCGTCGGCAGCTCCCTCGCGGCAGACGAAGTCGCCGACCATCATCGCCACGAGATACGTGGACATCTTTGGAGAAGGCGCGAAGGTGATCGTGTGCTTGCCGGCGTCGGGCCCCGGCGTGTCAGACAGCTGCGCGCCGTTCGAGATCGCGGTGTCGCCGTTGTCGATCATCAGGCTGATGTCGAACACCGCTTTGTAGACCGGTTCGTCGAAAGAGGGAAAAGCGCGGCGCGCGTCGGTGGCTTCCATCTGCGTCACCGCATACTTGCGGCCGTTGGCCTGGCTCAGATAGAAGCCGCGCAGCTTGTCGTTGAGGAGGCCGGTGTACTCGATCTGGATCGTCGCGGCGCCCGCGGGAATCGCCGCGGGCGTGGTGAAGGTCGCCGTCTCGGATTTGGCGTCGAGCGCAACGCGGGCGGTCTGGGTTTTACCCGCGGCGGCAATCGTCACCTGGCCGAACTCGATCTCCGCCGCATGCAGGGTGATCGACGGCGACGCCGTCTTCACCTGCACCTGAATCGTCTCGCGACCGCGAAAACTGTTCTTCGTCAGGTCGGGCGCGAACCAGAGGGTATAGTGCGACGGCACGACCGCGCCCGACAGGCGCTGTGCGGCCACCGGCGTCGCGAGGAGAAGCAGTCCGAGGACGGCCGCCAGCATTCTGCGCATTCGTCAACGCTATCAGAACTGGGGTCTGACCCCACGCACGGACAAAGTGGGGTCAGACCCCGCACCAAACTTTCGCCGCGATTTGGGCAAGATTCTCGCAATACGGTTGGGCCAGGACAGCTGGACTGTGTTTTCTGTCTGAAAGATGTACGGAATTTGATTCACACTGTGTAAACCGGGAGGGACAGGTGAGAAAGCTAGTAGGTATGTTGGCGGTGGCCAGCATCTGCGCGGCGTGCGGCGGCGGAAACGCTCAGAACCCGGAATCGGTGGCTGCGGCGCCCGGCACTCCCGCAGCAACGTCGGGGACGACCGGGGAAAGCCCCATCGCCAAGGCAGCGGCGGCGGTGGAGGTTCCCCAGTACCGAGAAGTGACGTTACCGACCGGCACAACGCTCAGGCTCGAGCTGCAGTCGGCGGTCGCGTCAGACAGCAGCAACGTTGAAGATGCCGTACGCGCATCGCTGCGTCAGGCCGTGAGCGTTGACGGCAAGGCAGTGCTGCCGACCGGCACCCAACTGGTTGGCACCGTCACCGACGTCGAGCGTGCGGGACGTGTGAAGGGACGCGCCCGCGTGGCGTATCGCTTCAACTCACTCAACTACAACGGCGAGAAGTACGACATTCACACCAACACGCTGTCGCATCTCGCGCCTGCGACCAAAGGGAAGGACGCAACCAAGATCGGCATCGGTGCCGGTGCCGGTGCGGCCATCGGCGCGCTGCTCGGCGGCGGCGGTGGTGCGGCCAAGGGCGCGGCGATCGGCGGCGCCGCTGGCACGGGTGCCGTGCTCGCGACGCGTGGTGAGGAAGTTCGTCTTGGTCCGGGTGCGGATGTCACCGCGAAGCTCACGGCGCCGCTGACGGTGCGGGTGAAGGTGAGTTAAGCGGGTTCGAGCTCTTTCTTGCTCCGCCAGAGCGCCTGGCGCTCTGGCGGCAGATCCTTGATCAGCGACCCAACCTCGTCGCTCAAGCCGATATAAAACTGGTAGGTGTAGCGCTCGATCGTCGCCGGCGCGTCGACCGGGATGTCTGCGCCATGCGCGCCCGACGAGTTGAGAAACACGAGCATCGAGTTCGGGCGAAACGGCACGCGTTTCACCATCTCCACGCGGCTGCCCTGCTGTTCCGGGTAGTAGGTCTGCGTGTAGCTGGCTTCGCGATCGTCGACCACTCGGTAAATGTCGGTGCCGTACTCCTCGCTGTCTTTCGGCCCGGCGAAATACAGCAGGCAGGTCAGCATCGTCCGCTTGGGGTCGCGATGCGGATCCAGGTGATACCCCGGACGCCGCAGCATCACACGGCCGCCGGTCACCGACTGCGGCAACTGCCTGGCACGCACGCCAAGCTCCGGGCCGAACAGCATCTCGAAGTACTGCTGCAGCGGTGCCGCGAACTTGTCGATCACCGCCGGATGAATCGCCCGCCTCGCCACTGCATCGTCGAGGAAGTTCAGCACCCGCACCGAGAGCGCCGGCCCGAAGTCGATCGGCAGCCGCAGGTTCTGCTTGATCGGATCCTGCTCGCCAAAAAACACCGCCGGGGGAATCGCCTTCCGCAGCAGCTTGTAGAACTCACCGGGAAACAACTGCTCGACGACGATGTGCGGAAACGGATCCGAGTGCAGTGTGGCACCGGCGATCGCGTGTTGCACGTGCGCGGTGATCGACGGCTCGTCGAGCAGCGTCTCGAGCTGGCCAATCAACTCGTGGTGCGCATCGTCCAGCCGCAGGATCGATCGCGCCTGCTGGCTGGTGCGCTGTGCCTGTGCCGATTGTTCGGACAGCTGCTGCAGCGCCGCTTCGGCTTTCTCCTGATCGCCACGCAGGGCGTCGAGGCGTTTGTCGTTGCCGGCAAGCTGCCGCTGCATCGCTGCGACCTGCTTCTGCAGCGCTTCCATCTCACCGCGAACCGATCGCAACTCCGCGGCGACGTCGTGCTTGACGGCGGAGCGGATGTGTCCGACCAGGCCCGACCAGTAGGCAAGCTTCAGAAACATCGGCGCGATGTCAGCTGTAGGCCGGCTGCGGCATCTTGTCCTTGCTCTGCCACATCGCTCGCCGGGATTTCGGCAGCTGCTTCACCAGCGTCGACAGCGCCTCGGGCTCGGGCGCGACATAAAACTGGTACGAATAGCGTTCGAGGTCCGCAGGCGCATCGTGCGGAATGGTTGCGCCGTGCGCGCCGCGAGAGTTCACGAACGCCAGCATGCTATTGGGCTTGAACGGCACCGTCGCTGCCAGCGTGCAGGTCTGGCCGTTGGCTTCGGGATAGTAGGTCTGCTTGCAGTTGGGTTCCTGTTCGTCGGGCACACGAAAGAGCTGCGTACCATACCGTTCACTGTCGCCGGGCTTGGCCAGGTACATCAGGCAGGTGATCAGCGACCGCTTCGGATCGCGATGCGGCGCGAGGTGGTATCCCGGACGACGCAGCATCAGCCGTCCGCCGGAGCCGCGGCGTGGCAGCCGGTTGGCGCGATCGCGCGCCTCGGGACCGAAGATCGTGTCGTAGTGGTCCTGCAGCGGCGCATGCAGTTTCTCGAGCGTCGCCTGCAGGATGGCGCGGCCCGCCACTCCCTCGTCCATGAAGTTCCAGACCCGCATCGACAGCGCCGGGCCAACCTGCATCGGCAAGGGAATGTTCTGCTTGATCCGGTCTTCGTCCGAGAAAAACTCCACCGGTGGAATCGCGCGCAGAAGCAGATCGTAGACATCGTCCGGCAGCAGGCGTTCGACGACGATGTAGTCGAGCGGATCGGAGTAGATCGTGGCGCCGGCGATCGCCTGTCGTACGTGCGAGAGGATGCGCGTGTCGTCGAGGATCGACGGCAGCGCGGCGAGCAGGCCGCGCTGCTCCTTGTCGAGTTGCCGAATCAGGTTCAGTTGCGCGGGTGTGGCATCGCCGGTGTCAGCACGCGCCTCCAACGCCCGGCGAAGACGACGCACCTCGTCGGTCAACAGCTGCACGTCCTTCCGCAGCGGCTTGACGGCGTGGTCGATGTCGACGCGCCACGCGGCCCTGAATCGATTGGCGAGAAACTTCAACATACAGACTTATTGACCTGCGCGCGCGTGTCGCACCGCCGCCACCAGGGTCGCCGTCACCTCGGATGCCTGCGTCACGTCGGTCAGAAACGCCACCTTACCTGATTCAGTGGTGGTGACGCGAGTCACCGGCAGCCCCTCTCGCAACGGCGCCTGCTGCGCCATGGCGACCGTTTCGTCCCAGCGCGCGAGCTCGCGGGCCGATCGCGTCAGGTGATCGGGCCGGTTGAGAAAGGTGGCCAGCGCGCCGCCCGGCGCCGGCGGCAGTCCGCGCGCGCGAGTCGAGAGCATCCGTCCGGCACGCAGCACGCCGGTACGCGCCAGCCAGGCCGACGCATTGACGAGGCGAACGGAGGCGCCTGCCTCGGGATTCTTCATCTCGGCTGGCGGATCGACCAGCACGAGCGCGGCAACGGCATCGCCGTAGCTGGCGGCATACAGCGTGGCAAACGCGGCACCGAGACCCTGACCGGCGATCACCAACGGACCACGTTCGCCGCTGCGATCGAGCAGCGCCTTCAGCGATGGCGCCACGTCCGCCGGGTTGTAGGCGCGATCGCCGGCTTCGCTCCATCCCAGGCCGGCGCGGTCGTAGCTGCAGACGCGCGTGACCTTCGCGACCTCGGGCTGCACCCATCCCCACGCCGCGGACATGCCGGCGGCGCCCGCTTCGAGCACGACGGTCGGCGAGCCCTGACCGGCGCAGTTGATGTGGAGTTGGTGGCCGCCGACGTCGACGAGACGTCCGGGGTGGGGAAACTGCCGGCGCTCGAATGCAGTGGCGACGCCCTGGTAGGTCGCACCTGCCAGCACGAGAAAGAACAGCACCGCCGCGATCCGAATGACCGCCCGGCGTACCGACGCGAACGTCACTACGATTCGGGCTCCGCCAGCCCGTATTTCTCGATGCGCGAGTAGAGCTGTGCGCGCGTCAGGCCAAGCAGCTTGGCGGCGCGCGTCTTGTTGTGACGCGCCTGGGTCAGCGCCTTGGCCACCAGCGACCGCTCGATCGCCTCGAGATTGACGCCGCCAGCCGGCAGCGGCGCCAGCGCCGCGCCATCGATCGGCGGTCCGGCCTGAACGCCGCGCGGCGTGACCGGCAGGTGCTCGCTGCGGATGAAGCCACCGTCGGCGAGGATGACGGCGCGTTCGATCGCGTTGCGCAGCTCGCGGACGTTGCCCGGCCACGAGTAGGCGAGCAGATAATCCTTGGCTTCGCGGGCGATGCCGGCGGCCGGACGTCCAACCGACTCGCCGATCTCTTCGAGGAACGAGTCGGCCAGGTCGGGAATGTCGTCGAGCCGTTCGCGCAGCGGGGGCAGCGAAATCTCGAAGACGCCGAGACGGTAATAGAGGTCTTCTCTGAATTCGCCACGACGCATTGCCGCGTGCAAATCGCGGTTGGTCGCGGCAATCACGCGGATATCGGCGCGGAGCACGCGAGTGCTGCCGAGGCGCTGAAACTCGCGCTCCTCGAGCACCCGCAGCAGCTTGGCCTGTACGGTAGGCGCCATCTCGCCAACTTCGTCGAGGAACAGCACGCCGCCGCCGGCCTGTTCGATGCGCCCGGGCTTCGCCTGGACTGCGCCGGTGAAAGCGCCGCGTTCGTGGCCGAACAGTTCCGACTCGAGCAGTTGATCCGGCAGTGCGGCGCAGTTGATCGCCACGAAGGGGCCATTGCTGCGGCGCGAGCCGTGATGAATGAAGCGCGCCACCACTTCCTTGCCGGTGCCCGATTCACCGGTCAACAGCACGGTGGTTTCGGTTTGCGCCACACGAGCCGCATGCGCCAGCACGTCTTTCCATTGCCGCGACTGACCGACCACACGCCGTCGTCCGGTGCGCGCTTCGAGCTCGCGGGTGAGGGTGGCGACCTGCGCTTCGAGGCGTGCCGCGGTTTCGCGCGCAGCGGCATCGCGCCGCGCCGCTTCTGCAAGGCGCTGATGTGAAAGGGCCAGTGCCAAGTGATCGGCAACACGCCGCGCAAAGCCGATGTCTTCGTCGCCAAACTGCTCGGTCTCGCGCGAGAGGAAGAACAGCGAGCCGAACACCGCGTTGTCCAACGGCATCGGCACGCGCAGCAGCGAGCGGACGCCAAGACGATGAAAGATCTTGCCGCGGACGGTGGTTGCCGGAATTTCTGCGTCGACGTCGCGGACGACGTACGACTCCCGATGGAGCAGCTGGCGCTCGTCGGCCGGCAGCGTCGTTGCTTCCCAGAACGCCGGGTCGTCGATTTGTGCTCCGCTCAACGCATAGACCCGGAACGAGCTGCCGTCGGCGGCCCACGAGGTGAGCGCCAGCAGTTCGTGCGGCAGCCCGCCGCGAATGACGTCGGAGACCTCGGAGAACACATGACGGATGTCGAGCGATTCCGCCATGGTGTGCAGCAGCCGTTCGAGGCTCTCGAGCCGTTCGCGCCGCAGCGACTCGGTCGTGCGCAGCGCCTCGTGCTGCAACGCCAGCGCGAGCAGGTCGGAGACGCTTTCGAAGAGCACCTGGTGGCGCTCGGTAAAGACGTCCGGCTGGTTCGAGGTGCACCACACAACACCATGCACCCGCGCGCCGTGGCGGACGGTGCACAGCATTCGTGAAAGCGCACTCCCATCGTCTGCCGGGTCAGCGCCCGCGCCGGCATTGGCGATGCGATGTCCGGTGACCTCGATCTCGCCAGTGGATCGCACGACATACAGAACGACTGATTCGGTGCGATCCAGCCTCAGGACGTGTAATTTCTCGAAGGGGATCTCCGTACACAGGACCTCCGCCAGGCGCGACATGACGTCGCTCAGCGTCGGCGCCTCGGCGATGAGCCGAGCGGCCGCCAGCAACACGGCAGAGAAATCACCCTGAGGCATGGATGGACCCACAAGTATAATCCCTGCCACAAGATGAGAGCAGTGCTGGGAGCGGGCGTGTCGTGGATAGATCTGCAGTTTCGCGGCCGTCCGAACGCCATCGCGACAGCCGTTCTGAGCGGCTCAGGCAGCCTGGCGTTGATCGATCCGGGGCCGACGACGTGCCTGGCCACGCTCGATCAGGGCCTGCAGCAGCAGGGATTTCGGCTTGGCGACGTCACCCATCTGCTGCTGACCCACATCCATCTCGATCACGCCGGCGCCACCGGTACGATCGTCCGGCAGTATCCGCAGATTACGGTTCTGGTACATGAACGAGGCGCCGCGCACATGGCGCACCCGGAAAAATTACTCGAGAGCGCCACCCGGCTGTACGGCGAGAACATGGATCGGCTGTGGGGCGAGTTCGCGGCTGTTCCCGAGAAGAATCTGGTGCCATTGTCGGGAGGAGAGCGGATCGACGTCGTCGGACGCACGCTCGATGTCGCCTACACGCCGGGTCACGCGTCGCATCACGTCAGCTACTTTGACGCGGGCACCGGCGTGGCATTTGTCGGCGACACCGCCGGCGTGTGCATCGACGGCGGCTATGTGCTGCCGCCGACGCCGCCGCCAGACATCGACATCGAACGCTGGACCGACAGCGCCAGGCGCATCGAAGACTGGTCGCCGCAGACGCTGTTTCTCACCCACTTCGGTCCCGTACAGCATGCCCGTCCGCACCTCCAGACGCTGCTGCAGAACCTCGACACCTTCGCCGGGTTCGTCAAGGCCTCGCTCGACGAGCCGGGCAGCGATGAGGAACGAAGTACGCGGTTTGCCGAGCAGGTGATGCTCGAACTTCGGCGGCAGATGACCGAGGCGCAGCTGGCCTCGTACCGGCTGGCCGCGCCGCCAGAGCTGCTATGGCTCGGGCTGGCGCGGTATTGGAGGAAAAAGCGTTAGTTTGCGACCGCGATGCGGTCGCGACCCGGATTCGAGACGGCGGCGCGGCCCGGCTCGATCAACAGCCGCAAGGCATACCCCTGAGGCGTTCCGGTTGCGGGCTTATACGGGCCGACGCGATAGACGGCCGACAGCACTTTGCCCTGCTGGAGGACGGCAGGAAGCTCCCCACTGTCGCGCGACGGACGCTCAATCTGGAAGTGCACGAGGCGATAGAGCGGAATCGACGTGGGCACCTGACACTCGACGAACGCATCGACGTCGCTGACGTCGCGCGTCACCACCGAGACGAAGCGCACGGCCCCTCCCGCATCGCGCCATGTCAGCCGTCCCGGCACGCGGAGCTTGCGCCGGTTGCCAATGCGCTTCGGACGGGTCGACGAGGTCTGAGACTGTGCGCCGGTTGAAATCACCTGAGCCCCCTGAAGTGAAGGAAGGGTTGTTACCTTTTCATGATTCAAGGTCGAGGCCCATGTCGCCAGTGTCAGGCGAGCGACGTGCGTTTTTTTTAAGTTGTTGAAAAAGAAAGGATAACGCCCTGTTTCGGGATCCCAGCTCGTGCACGATCTGAATACCTGATATCCAGTTGCCCTGTATACCTGGCTACTACGTATCCGCGGTTACACCTTCGAGTCCTAATCGCCGCATCTTCAAATACAGCCCCCGCCGAGTGAGTCCCAGCACGCGCGCCGTCTCGGAAATATTGTTTCGCGTCCGCTCCAGCGTGCCGACGATCATCTCGCGCTCGACTTGCTCGATGGCCGACGCAAGATTACCGGCGACGTTCCGGGCGGTCGCCATAAATCCTTGCGATGGCAAGTGCGCTGTTGGAATCGGTGCCGACAGATCCGCTGACAGATGTTCCGGGGCAATTGCCCCACCTGGCGGGCTCATCGCCACCGCGCGCTGAATCTCGTTGCGCAGCTGCCGGACATTGCCGGGCCACCAGTACCGCGCGAAAAGATCCAGCGTCGGCGAGCTCAGTTGCACGTCGGGCTTACCGAGTCGATCGCAGGCATCGCGCAAGAAAAACGCGCTCAGGTGAGGAATCTCCTCGCGGCGCTCGCGCAGCGGCGGCACATGGATGCGGATGACGCTGAGGCGGTAATACAAGTCCTCGCGAAACTTGCCTTCAGCGACGCGCTGTTCGAGGTCGGCATTGGTGGCGGCGAGCACCCGGACGTCCACCGCCTGCGGCCGCGTTTCGCCAACCGGCATCACCTCGCCCTGCTCGAGGAATCGAAGCAGGCGCGGCTGGATGTCGAGCGGCAGGTCGCCGATCTCGTCGAGAAACAGCGTGCCGCCGGCCGCCGAGCGGATGAGACCCTGCTGATCGGTAACCGCGCCGGTGAAGCTGCCGCGGCGATGCCCGAACAGCTGGCTGTCGGCGAGCTCGCGCGTGGTCGTCGTGCAGTTGTAGGGGAGGAACATCGACGCCCGCCGCGGCGATCCGACGTGAATGGCGCGCGCCACGAGATCCTTCCCCGTGCCGCTTTCTCCGGTGATCAGCACCGTCAGGTCGTGGCCCTGTAAACGCTGAATCTGCTCGGCGACGCGGTTCATCGCGGCGCTGGCGCAGATAAATCCCGGCAGCAGCGGCTCGAGCGGACGTTCGTTGATCGGCTCGACGATTTGCGCCGGACGCTCGCGGGCGCCGCACAGCTCGAACCCTTGCCGTGCAACCGCGGCAAACATCCGCAGCCGCTTGAGTGCGATGTCGGTGAGACGCTTGCCCGCGACGATCGTGCAGGAGCGGGTGCCGTCGTAATCGCGACCGAGCGTTTCGGTGAGCAGCAGGCCGTCGCCGTATTCGCGGCTGCCCTGCAGCGCCGCGCGCGCCAGCGATCGTCCAACCTCGTTGTCGCAGCCCGCCGAGGCCACCACGCGGACGTCGCCGCCGGGCGGAGCGACAAACACGACTGCCGCGTCGGCTTCCAGCGTTTCGAGCAGCGCTGTCGCGGTTTCGCGCGCCAGGAGTTCGGGCAGGATCGCCGCCTCGACGAGCCGGCGCACCACGGCTTCGTCCGCATCGGCTGGAGAGGTCACCGGTTGCACGACACCTTGCTGCGCCAGAAGCGCCCGCACCGCCTGTACTTCCCCGAGGTCACGCTCGGCGCCGAGCGCGCGGAACACCGTCAGCGCTTGGTCGAGATAGCGTTCGGCGGTCGCCCGCGTGCCGGTGGTCGCGGCCAGCCGGCCGAGCGCGAGGTGGCTGATGGCCGCCTGGTAACGTTCGCCGAGCAGCTCGAACACATTGGCGCTCTGGGCGAAATCGTGATGCGCCGCCGATAGGCGATTCGAGTGTTCGTGCACCGCGCCGCGAATGCGCAGCAGCTCGCCCCACGTCGCCGGCGCGGTGCGCGGATCGAGTCGCGCTTCGCATGACTCCAGCCGTCCTTCGGCCTGCGCCAACTGTCCTGCGGCAACCATCGCTTCGCACGCCGCCAGTTCAGCCTGGATCGCTTCGGACGGTGGAATGCCCGCGGTCTTCACCAGGTCCTCGGCCATCGCGATCGCTTCGTCGTAGGCGCCGCGCCGTACCGCCAGCTTCACCGCCAGCACCTTCAGCGACCACTCGTACCACCGCATCGTCTGCGTGCCGTAGGCGCCGTAGGCGTCGCTCGCCTGGCGCAGGTATTCACCGGCGCGTTCGTACGAGCCGCGCATCAGATGAATCTGCGCCAGCGTGTCGAAGACGGCGCCGGTGGTCTCCTGAAACTGCACCGGGCTGCGGACCTCGAGGGTGCGGGTGAGGATTTGCTCGGCGCGTTCAAGATCGCCGAGCTGCACGAAGATTTGCCCGAGCGTCGCAAGGGCGACGGCGAGGCCGTGACCGGAGCCGAGCGTCTGATGCAGCGCGACGCTGCGTTCGGCCAGCGCGAGCGCCTGATCGTGGTGATGTCGCATCAACGCGACGTTGGCCTGGTTGTGGACGATGCCGGCGAGCACGTCGTCGGCATGAATGGCCATCGCCAGCCGTTCACCCTGGCGCAGCGCCGCCGAGGCCTCGTCGGTTCGTCCTGACTGCGCGAGGAGCACCGCGGACAACGAGTGGACGAGCGCGAGATGCCGGCGATCGCCGGCCGCGTGCAGCGCCGATGCGGCTTCGGTCAGATGTTCGCGGACGATACCCGAGTCGCCGACCTGCTTGTAGCAGAGGGCGAGCTCATAGTGGGCGAGGCCGATGGCCCGTGGCTCGTGGGCGAGCTCCGCGTGTTTCAGCGCGCGCTGGTGGAGGGCAATCGCGCGCGACTGCTCGCCGCGCGCAAACGTGATGCGCCCCTGCAGCCGCCACATCGTCGACAGCTGCGCGTCGGTGATCGGTTCGCGGATGGTTTCCGGACGTCCAAGGGTGGCGGCCGCCTGGGTAAGGTCATCCTGGAGCAGCCACGACTCGGTGAGCGCGGCGCGGACGGCAAGCTCGTCGGCGCGCGGCAGCGTCCCGTTGCGGAGGATGGGCAGCAGCAACTGAGCCGCTTCGGCGCCGCGGCCGCGCTCCAGCGCGCCGTTCGCCCGGCCCAGGACGGATTGAACACTTCCAGTTGCCACGGAAAGCGTAGTATACGAGGTATACAGCCATCCCGATAGCGCAAAGGAAGCGAAAAGTCGTGTGCTAGAAACCGTTTACGAGTAGTTCGGTCACCCTCACTAGAAGGTTCGGATCGCGCCTCGGCAGGTGGACGTGCACAGCGCGCCGGCCTGTCCGATCAAGTGACTGAAAGTCACCCACCCCCTGCGCCATCTCTAAAATCCCGAACGAATAAGGCTCGCCGGGAATGTCGAGATCCTCGGACACAGCCGCGGTGATCACCACAAAGACGCCGGAGTTCGGACCGCCCTTGTGAAGTTGCCCGGTCGAATGCAGATAGCGCGGTCCATAGCCGAGCATCGTGGCGCACCCGGCTTTCGCGCCAATTGCCGTCCGAAATTGTTCGAGCGGCTGCGCAAATGGAGACGTATCGGGCGGCACGTAGGCGAGCACGACCGCGTAATCGCCCGCCTTGATGGTGGAAAGGACGGATGTGGCAGATGCGCCGTTGAGCGCGTCCTGCGCCGCCTGCGACAGCGTCAGCCGCGCGCCCTCAACCGCGGCGTGTGGTTCAGCAATCGGTAGCTGGTGTTGCGCCGTGTAGGCGTCGAGCAGCCGCCGCGTCGCGTCTTTGGCCTGCTGCACGTTCGGCTCGTCGAAGGGATTGATGTCGAGCAGAAATCCGGCCGCGGCGGTGGCCACTTCCCAGCGGAAGAACTCGGCTCCGAGCGCGTGCGTATCTGACATCGAGAGGGTAATCAGCGGCGACGTCACCTTCGGCATCGCGTTGCCAAGCGACATCGTGACGATCGCCCGATCGCCGCTCATCGGCGCATCGGCGTGTTCCCCGGCAATTGGAATCACGCCCTTGCCATGCTTGCCGGTGCTTTCAGCCACGAGTTGTTCAACCCAGAGTCCAAAGGCTTCGAGTTGATCTGGAACCAGCAGCGTCATCTTGTCGTGGCCGGCCAGCGCCGCCGAGCCCATCAGCGCGCCCAGCGCGAGCCCCGGATTGGTTTCCGGGTTTGGGTCGCGACACGCGTCGGCCATGGCGCGCGCCGACTGCAGCAGCGCGTCGATGTCGATCCCCATCAGCGCGGCTGGCACCATGCCGAAGAACGACAGGGCAGAGTAGCGTCCGCCGATGTCCGACGGGTTGACGAAGACATCGCGGAAGCCTTCCTGCTGCGCGCGTGTGTGCAGCGCGGTGCCCTCATCGGTGATCGCGATGAAGCGCGATCCGGGGCTGGCGATGCCGCCCTCGCGAATCCGCCGCTGTGCCTCTGCCGCCATGACATTCGGCTCGATCGTCGTCCCCGATTTGCTGGCGAGCACGAACAGCGAGGTGCCCGCGCGCACGAGCGCATCGCGAACCGCGTCGGGATCGGTCGAGTCGAGCATCCTGAAGTTCGGATATCCGGGCGCGACCCCGATGACGCGCCGCAGCACCTCGGGCGCGAGACTCGATCCGCCCATCCCCAGCAGCACGACGTCTGTAAATCCGTCGCGCCTGACGGCTGCCGCACATTCGCGCAGGCGGGTGACATGCGGTGTGACGAAATCGACAGCGCCGAGCCAGCCGAGCCGGTTGCCTATCGCTTTCTGCACGGCGGGGTCAGATGTCCAGGCATCAAGCCGTTTCGACCAGAGTGCGTCGGCAAACGACGAGCGGGACAGGCGATCGAATGCCTGCGCGAGGCCAGGGGTTTTGGCGGAGGGATCAATGGCGAAGGTCACGCTGGCGAGGGTATACCATAGTGACTTTGGGGCACATGGTCATTCCATTTCGCACGTTTTTGTGCGTCCTCGCGGTGGCGGCGGTGTCGTGCAGCCGGGCCGAGGTGGCGTCCGACCGCGCACCGGGTGCGGCGTCCGAACGGACGGTTGCCGCGTCCGAACCGCCAGGGCCTGCGGACGAAGCCGCCGCGTCGGAAACGCGGGCGACGGAAACGGTCGTTCCGCGCATCGTGTTCCTGGGCGACAGCCTGACTGCCGGTTACGGGCTCGAGAAAGCGCAGTCGGTGCCTTCGTTGATTCAGGCCCATCTCAACTCGGCTGGCTATCACTACGAGGTGATCAATGCGGGCGTCTCGGGTGACACCTCGGCCGGCGGCCTGAGCCGCCTGGACTGGTCGCTTGACGGCAACGTGGACGTGCTCGTCATCGAGCTCGGCGCCAACGACGGGCTGCGCGGTCTTCCGGTTGCGGCGATGCGGCAGAATCTCAACGAGGTAATCACCCGCGCCCAGGCACGCGGCATCACCGTGCTGTTGACCGGGATGGAAGCCCCGCCCAACTACGGCCCCGACTACACCAGGGAATTCCGCCAGACGTTTCGCGATCTCGCGCGCGAGCACAAGGTGGCGTTTGTGCCGTTCTATCTCCAGGGCGTGGCGGGTATTCCGAGCCTGAATATCTCCGACGGCATCCATCCCAATCCCGAGGGTGCACGCATCGTCGAGCAGACGATCTGGCACGCGCTCGAACCGCTGCTCGAAAAGACCGACCGATGATCGAGCTGCGCGGCGTGTCGAAGACGGTCATGAGCGGCGACCGTCCCCTGACGATCCTGCATCCGCTCAGCTTCAGCATTCCGTCGGGACAATTTCTCGCCATTGTCGGGCCGTCGGGCAGCGGGAAGTCGACGCTGCTCGGCCTGCTTGCCGGACTGGATGCGCCGAGCACGGGCGAAGTGCTGATCGACACCGTCGACATCACTCAGCTCAGTGAGGACGGCCTGGCGCGACTGCGCGGCGAGAAGATCGGCTTCGTCTTCCAGTTCTTTCACCTGGTGCCTTCGCTCACGGCATTCGAGAACATCCTCGTGCCGATGGAGATCGCACGCCGCCGCGACGCCGTGGCACGCGCGAAGCAGCTGCTCGACGAAGTGGGGCTGGCCGACCGCGGTCACCACTATCCCTCGCAACTCTCTGGCGGCGAGCAGCAGCGCGTGGCAATCGCCCGCGCGCTCGCCAACGATCCGCCGATCATCCTGGCCGACGAACCCACCGGCAACCTCGATTCGACGACCGGGCGGTACATCATGGACCTGCTGCTCGGTGTGCACCGCACGCGCAAAACGACCTTGATCCTGGTGACGCACGACGCCGAGCTGGCGTCGCTCGCCGACGCCCGGCTGGTGCTGCGCGACGGACGCCCGGTGGATGCCCCCGTGGAGGCCGTGCGATGAGCTTCGTCATCCGGATGGCGCTGCGCGAGATTCGTGCGTCGTGGCAGCGGCTGCTGTTCTTCTTCATCTGCATCGCCATTGGCGTCGGCTCGATCGTCGCGCTACGCTCGGTGATCCAGAGCGTCCGGCTGGCGCTCGCCGGCGAGGCGCAGTCGCTGATGGCGTCGGACGTGATGATCACGAGCAACCGTCCGTGGACGCCGAAGGTGCTTGCCGCCTTGCAGACCGAGGAGCGCTCCGGTCGGATCAGCGGGCGGTCCGAGGCCACCGAGATTCCAACGATGGTCCGGCCTGCCGATCCGGCACGGCCGGGAACGCGGATGGTGGAACTGCGCGCGGTGCAGGCGAACTTTCCCTTCTACGGCGCGATGACGCTGCAGCAGGGCGCCTACTCGCACGCGCTGCTCGAAAACCATGGCGCGCTCGTCCGCCCGGAGTTGCTGGCGCAGTTCAACCTCGCCGTCGGCGACCGCATCATGATCGGCACGCAGCCGTTCGAGATTCGCGGCGTGATCACCAGCGAGCCCGGGCGAAGGCTTGGCGCGTTCACGCTCGGGCCGCGCGTGATGATCGACTACGCCGATCTGGCGAGCACCGGCCTGCTCGCGTTCGGAAGCCGCGCGTCGTATCAGCAACTGCTGCAGGTGCCCGGCGCGGCGGTGGATCCGCTGTCTGACGATCTGCGCGACGCCTTCGTCAACGAGTTCGTCGGCGTGCGCTCGTACCGCCGCAGCGAAGACCAGATGGGCGAGAACCTGACGCGGGCGGAGAACTACCTGAGCCTCGTCGGGCTGGTCGTCCTCATCCTGGGCGGCATTGGCGTCTCGAGCGTCACGCGCGTCTTCGTGCAGCAGAAGGTCAGAGCCATCGCCATCCTGAAATGCGTCGGCAGCACGTCGGCAGAGATGCTGGCGATTTACATGACCCAAGTGGTGTTGCTGGGCCTTGCCGGCAGCATGCTCGGCGTGGTGCTGGCGTGGGCGGTCATCGCCGTGCTTCCGTCGTTTGTCGGCAACATCGGCGACAGCATCACGGTGCACTACGGCCTGACCGCGGCCGCGGTGGTGCAGGGGCTCGCGATCGGCTTGCTCGTGTCGCTGCTGTTCTCGCTGGTGCCGCTGCTCGAGGTGCGACACGTCAAGCCGTCGCTGCTGTTGCGCCAGGACATCCCACCGCCGCCGCGCTTCGACTGGCTCAAATGGACGATCACCGCCGTTGTCGCCGCGGCGCTGGTTGGCGTGGCCGCGTGGCAGGCGGGCTCGGTGCGCATCGGCCTGATGCTGTCGGGCGGATTCGTCGCGGTCGCCTTCGTGCTGCACCTCGCCGGTGCGGCGCTGGTGCGCGCGGTGCAGCCGCTGCGATACGCGCGCTCGTTCGCGCTGCGGCAGGCGGTGCTGCACATCGCACGGCCCGGCAACCAGACGCGCGTCATCCTGCTCGCCGTCGGTCTCGGCACCTTCTTCATCCTCGGCGTCCGCACGCTGCAGGCCAACCTGTTGCGCGATTTCGCCATCCAGGCGGGTCCCGACGCGCCAGACATGTTCCTGATCGACATCCAGCCCGATCAACGTGATCGCCTGGCGGCGTTCGTCGACGAGGCCAATGGCCCGGCGCCGCCGCCGAAGGTCTTGCCCGTGCTGCGTGCCCGCGTGGTCGCGGTGAAGGGCAAGGACATGGAGCTGGACAGCTACCAGCAGGTGCGCGGCCGCGGCAGCCTGTCCCGCGAGTTCACGGTTACCTATCGTCCACAGCTCGAAGCCAACGAGCAGGTGGTTGAAGGGCGCTGGTGGGACCCGTCGCCGACCAGCGGCGAGGCCGAGGTGTCAATCGAGGAGCGATTCGCCGATCGCGACAACGACGGCAATTTCAGGCTGGGGTCGCGCATCCAGGTTGGTGATCGGATCAGTTTCGATGTGCTCGGGCGGGTGATCACCGCCCGGGTCAGCAGCGTGCGCCGCGTCGACTGGCAGGACTACCGTTCGGGCGGCTTCATGTTCGTCTTCAGGCCCGGCACGTTTGACCAGGCGCCGCACACCTACATCTCGGCGCTCCAGGGACCCACGGACACGAACGCGCGTGCGCGGATGCAGGCCGATCTCGTCCGCCAGTTTCCCAACGTCTCGGTGATCGATCTGAAAGAGATCATGCAGACCATCCAGGACGTGGTCGGCAAAGTGACGCTGGCGGTAACGGTGGTCGGTGCGCTCGTACTTCTGAGCGGCGCGCTGATTCTCGTCGGCGCCGTGTCGATGACCAAGTTCCGGCGTGTCTATGAAGCCGCGATCCTCAAGACGCTCGGCGCCAGCGGACGTCTGATCGCGCTGATGCTGCTGCTCGAGTACGGCGTGCTCGGGGCAATCGCGGGCACGGTCGGGGCACTCGGTGCGATTGCGCTCAGTTGGGGAGTGGCGCGTTACGCGCTCGAGCTCCCGTGGCGGGCGACGCCGCTCATCACCATCACCGGCATCGTCGCCACCGCGGTCTTCGTCGCAGCGATTGGCGTACTCGCCAGCCTGGACGTCCTGCGGCATAAGCCGCTGGCGACGCTGCGTGCGGAATAGTCCGCACTCGCATTTTCGGCTTCGGCGCGCCGCCGGCCCCTTGCCGACCGGCATGCTAAGATCACCTGTTGTCCGGAGGGATTAAGGGCTGGATGGACATGGAGACGTATCGAGAGGCACTGCTGGCGAAGCGAGCCGAACTGCTCGGCGGCACCGGGGCGAAGCCGCTCCAGTGGACGATGGAGAACAACTCGGGCCGCCAGGGCGACATGGCGGACCAGGCCAGCGGCAACAACGAAGTCCACATTCAGCTGAAGCTGAAGCAGACCGACGCCAAGATCCTGCAGGCGATCGAAGAAGCGCTGGGCCGCATCGAGGACGGTTCCTACGGCGTCTGCCGCGACTGCGGCGAGCCGATCGCGGCCCCCAGGCTCAATGCCATCCCCTGGACGCGCGTCTGCATCACCTGCAAGGAAAAGCAAAAGGCGTAGCCATTGAAGCGAGAAGAGCTCCAGAAGTTCCTCACTGAATTTGCCGCCGACCGCCTGATGCTGCTGCAGCGCCACGAAGCCGGCGCCCGCGCGGTCAGTCACTACGACTTCAACAACACCTACCAGTACGTCATCAACCGCGAAGAGACGCACCTGGCCTGGCTGCAGGACGCCCTCGCCGAGTTCGGCGCGCCGCTGCCGCCGCCGTCGAGGACGCTGTCGGTGCCGGAAGCGGCGAAGTCGAAGAAGGTCGAACCGGCGGCCTTCCGGCCGATCGTCGAAGACGATGCCACGCACCTTGATGCGTTCGTGAACACCTGGCGTCCAAGGGTCGAGGCGGTGACGCACGCCAGGCATCGCAAGATGCTCGACGTGATTCTCGGCGAATCGCTCGAGCACAAGCGCTTCTTCGCGCAGGCCGCCAGCGGATTCGAGGATCTGCTCGGCCGTCGCACCGGCGGGGTGCCTCGCGAAGGCGGAGTGCTGCCCACGCGCTGGATGGAATAAGCCTGGTTCCGGTCGCCATCGCCCTCGGCAGCAATCTCGGCGACCGCGAACAGCAACTCCTGCACGCGATCGCCGCGCTGACGCCGTCGATCGAAGACCTTCGCGTTTCCAGCTTCCACGACACCGCGCCGGTTGGCGTCGGCGATCAGCCGCAGTTTCTCAACGCCGCCGCGGTTGGGCGCACGGCGCTGAGCGCACGCGATCTGCTCAACACGCTGCTCGCCATCGAACAGCGGTTCGGCCGCGAACGCCCGTATCCGGGCGCGGCGCGCACCCTGGATCTCGATTTGATTCTGTACGGGGACCGCGTCATCGAGGAGGAGGGCTTAATCGTCCCTCATCCCCGATTCCGCGAAAGAAGCTTCGTGCTCGATCCGCTCGCCGAAATCGCCGCCGAGTGGGTTGATCCGGTCACCGGCCGGACCGTCGCTCAGTGCGCCGCCGGCTTGCGCGATCTCCAGCCTTCCTCGAAGAGCGTGTAGATCGACGGGACAAGCACCAGCGTCACGACGGTCGAGGCCAGCAGCCCGCCGATGACGACTCGGCCCAGCGGCGCCTGCAGTTCGCCACCTTCTCCCAGTCCAATCGCCATCGGCACGAGACCGAGCATCGTCGCGATCGACGTCATCAGAATTGGCCGCAGCCGGGTACGGCCGCCAAGTTCGACCGCTTCGCGCAACGGCAGCCCGTCGCGCCGCCGCAGGGTGTTGATGTAGTCCACCAGCAGGATGGCGTTGCTGACGACGATGCCGGCGAGCATGATGACGCCCAAATAGGCCTGCATGCTGAAGGACGTGTTGGTCAGCAGCAAGCTGAGGACGACGCCGATGCCGGCAACCGGGATCGAGAACATGATGATGAACGGGTCGCGCAGCGATTCGTATTGCGACGCCATCACCGCGTAGACCAGCAACACGGCCAGGATCAACACCGTCTGCAGCTGCCGGAACGACTTGGCCTGCTCTTCGACCGCGGCGCCAAAGCCGACGGCGAAGTCGGGCGGGATGCGAACCTGCGAGAGCCGCTGCTGCACCGCCTGCACCGCTTCGCTGAGCGGAATTTCGGGGTCAGCGTTGACGCGGGTCATCCGCTCCATGTTCTTACGGTCGATCTGCACCGGACCGACTTCACGCCCGACGTTCAGCAGGTTGCGCGCCGGCACCACCTGTCCGGCCGGCGTCGACACCAGCACGTCGCCGATGTCGGGGATGCCCTCGCGATCGGCCTCACGCAGGCGGACAACGATTGGATATTCGTTGCCGCGTTCGCGGAACTGGGCTGCGGTCGTGCCGGCGACGTTGGTTTGAATCGTCGTCGCCACGGCCTGTGGCGTCATGCCGAGAATCGCCGCCTTCGGGCGGTCGACGCGGATGGCGATTTCTGGCCGACCGGCGTCCTGCCCGAGCTGCACGTCGGCGATGCCTGGCGTGCCCTCCATGACGTCACGCGCTTCCTGTGCTACACGCTTGGCATCGTCGAGGTCATGCCCGCGGATTTCCAGTGATAGCCGATCGCCGCCGTTGCCGCCGTTGTTGCCGCCGATCAGGCGGTTGAGGTCATTGCCGCCGGCGGCGTTGGCGCGCACGATGACGCCAGGCAGGCCGGACAGCTGGCGCCGAAGCTCCTGGGCGATTTCGGTATTCGTCCGGGTGCGCTCGCCGCGCGGCACCAGGCGGAGGTTGATTTGGCCGCGGTTGCTGTTGCCACCGCCGCCGAAACCGTTATTGCCACCGCCGCCACTGGTCATGATGTTGACGGCTTCGGGCACGTTCTGCTTCACCATCTCCTCGAGGCGGAGCATCACTTCCTCGGTACGCTCGACGCGCGTGCCCATCGGCAGTTCAGCGTTGATGTTGACCTCACCTTCATCTGACTGCGGCAACAGCTCGCTGCTGAGCAGGGGAAAGAGGACGACGGAGAGGACCACCAAGCCGAGTGCACTGATGATGACCGTCGGCCGGTGAGCGAGGGCGACGTGCAAGACCTTGCGATAGCCTTCGTCCATCCGCTCGAGGAATCGCTCACTGATGCGGAACAGCTTTGCCAGGACCCCCGTTTGTGCAGCCTCTTCGTCGGGTGTCTTCAGCCAGCGCGAGCACAGCACGGGGACGACCGTGACCGCGACGAACAGCGACATCGCCAGCGAGAACATCACGACGAACGACAACTGGCCGAAGAGGATGCTGGCGGCGCCAGAGAGGAAGACGAGTGGCAGGAACACCGCGATATGCGTCAACGTCGAGGCGAGAATCGCCGACCACACCTCCTCGCTGGCATCAATCGCCGCCGTCATCTTGTCCTTGCCCATGTGCAGGTGGCGATGGTTGTTTTCCAGCACCACGATCGAGGCATCGACGATCATGCCTATACCCAGGGCGAGACCGCCGAAGGTCATCGTGTTGAGCGTGAAGCCACCGAAGTAGAGCAGCGCGAAGGTGCCGATCACCGACACCGGGATCGAGATGCACACGATCAGCGTCGAGCGGAAGTCACGCAGGAAGGCAAAAATGATCAGGACGACGAGGATGCCGCCGACCAGCGCATGCTCCTGGACGTTACTGATGGCGCGTTCGATGTAGGTGGAGGAGTCCTGGGTGACGATGATCTTGATGCCGGGCACTTCCTTGTTGATGCGCTGGACTTCGGCTTTCACGCCGTCGGCGACCGACACGGTGTTCTCGCCCGACTGCTTGTTGACCTGCAGTCGCACACCCGCCTTGCCGTCAATGCGCAGGAACTGCCGCCGATCCTCGGTCGAGTCGACGACGTCGGCGATATCGCGCATGTAGACCGGAACGCTGCCCCTGGTCATGACCACCAGGTTGCGGATGTCGTCGAGGTTGGTGAACTGCCCCTGGCTGCGCACCAGATAGGTGGAATCCCCCTGGTTCACCTCGCCGAGCGGGGTGTTCTGGTTTTCCGATTTCAGAATCTGGACGACGCGGTCGACCGAGAGGTTGAGCGCGGTGATCTTTTCCTTGGACAGCTCGATGTGAATCTGGCGGCGGAGACCGCCGTTGACGGTGACGGCGGCGACACCGGGGACGCGTTCGAGACGTGGCGAGAGCTCGTTCTCGGCCATCTCGCGCAGCGTGACCGGGTCATAGTCGCCCTGCACCGCGAGCTGAATGATCGGCAAGGCATTGGAGTCGGCCTTGAACAGCTGCGGCGGATCGGCGTCTTCCGGCAGACGGCCGCGGACGCGATCGATGCGCGTGCGCACGTCGTCGGCGGCTTCCGACATGTCGGCGCCCCAGCCGAAGTTCAGCCGCAGCTGGCTGCGGCCTTCCTGCGAGCTCGAATTAATTTGCTGCAGACCCGCCACCGCGCTGACCGCCTGTTCGAGCGGACGCGTGACGAGCTCTTCCATCTCGAGCGGACCGACGCCGGCGTAGTTGACGCTCACCGTGATCGTCGGCTGCGCGAACTCGGGCATCAGGTCGACCGGCAGCTTGGAGAGCGAGATCACGCCGAGGAGCACCACGACGGCGCTCAGCATGAACATCGTGACCGGACGTTCGATTGCGAGACGAGGGATGCTCACTGCTGTTGTCCTCCGCGCTGCCCACGGAAGCCGCCGCGACGGCCGCCACCCTGACCGCCCGGGCCAGCCTGACCACCAAACCGGGCACCGCTTGCTTCTTGTGACGCCGCTGCCGCTGCGCCTTGACCGGCGGCGCGACCTTCGAGCGACCGGCCATTGGCGGTGAGCTCAGGTCGATTACCGCCATTGCCGCCGCCGACATTGCTGGCGCTGCCTTCGCCTTCGCCGTCGCCGGCCGCGTTGCCGTCGCGTCGTCCGCCTCGGCCGCCACCGCCGCCCTGGCGCGCGCCAGCGACGATGAACCGCTCGCCCTCACGCAGCGCCCCAGCGCCGGTGGTGACGACGCGATCGCCCTCGCTGAGACCCTCGAGGATCTCGATCTGCGTCGCTTCCTCGATGCCCACTCTCACAGGGCGGAACGTTCCCGTGTCACCCTGCTGCGCGAGAAACACGCCGCGGCGTCCGCCAAGGTCGATGACGGCATTGACCGGCACGACCAGCGTGTCTTTCTTCTGGCTGGTCCTGATGTTGACGCGGGCATACATTCCGGGCTTGAGGCGCGCGGTGGGATTGGGAATCTCGATTTCAATCGGCGCGGTGCGCGTGGACGGATCCAGCACCGGCGCGACGCGGGCAATCTGACCGGTGAATTTCTCACCGGGGAACGCATCCACTTCAACCGCCGCGCTGTCGCCCGCGGCAATCTGCTTGAGGTCTTTTTCGACGATGTTGGCAACCAGGCGCACCCGGCTGATGTCGACGACGTCGGCGATCGGCGCGTTCTGGCCGACGAACGCGCCGGGGTCGGCGGCGCGGCGGGCGACGAAGCCGTTCACCGGCGAGACGATGATGGTGTTGGCGAGGGTGATGCGCAGCTCGTCGAGCCGTGCGTTCGACTGCGTGTTCTGCGCTTTCGCCAGATCAAGCTGGGCGATCGCGGCCTGGTATCGCGCCTCGGTGTCGTCGAGCGTCTGCTTGGGCAGCAGATCGCGAGCGAACAGGTTGCGGGAGCGTTCGGCGTTGGTCAGCGCCAACTGCAGGTCGGCCTCACGCTGCCTGATCGTGGCCTTGGCCACTTCCTGCGCCGCTTCCGCCTGCTTGACCTGTTCCTGCAGCTCGAAGTCTTCGATCTTGGCGATGCGCTGGTTCATGCTGACGCGGTCGCCGAGCTGGACGTCGATCGACTGCAGCCGTCCAGCGACGCGAGGCACCACCGAGACCGTGGCGGTGCCAATCAGGTTGCCGACCACGGTGATGGCTTCGGACACGGTGCCTTTCTTGACCGTCGCGAGCTCCACGGTCAGCGGCCCGCGCTGGTTGCGCCCGTTGCCTCCACCACCCTGGAAGTTGCCGCCGCCGCCCTGACGATTGCCGCCACGACCGCCTTGCCCTTGCGCCTGACCCTGTCCTTGAGCTTGCGCACGAGCGGCAGCCTGGGCCGACTCGCGCGAGAACAATCCCGCGGAGTAGGCGATGGCCGCAGCCGCCGCGACAGCGATAACAACGATGACCAGTTTTTTCATGAGACCGGAAACGAACCCACTCCTGTCGAAACGAGCTTCCTAGTTACCGCCCTGGCCGCCATTGCCGACGTTGGCGCGCGGCGCCTGTACGCCCTGCGCATTAATCGTGGTGACGTTGCTGGCGTTGCCGGCCGGCACTTCCTGCACGCGTTCGTACTCGACCTGCGCCCGGCGATAGTCGAGCAGCGCCCGCAACTCCACGTTCTGCGCGTCGCGCAGATCGCGCTGCGCCTGGACGACGAAGAAGTTGGTCGAGAGGCCGACGTCGAACCGGCTCTGCTCGGCCTCGAGACGCTTCTCAGCCAGTTCACGCGCGGCCTGCGACGCCTGCACGCGCTCACGGGTCGACTCGACCTGCAGCGCGGCATTGGAGACGTCGGTCGCGACCTGCAGCTCGATCTGGCGAGTCTGGGCGATGGTCTGCCGCTGCTGCACGCGAGCCCGGGCGACGTTGGCTTCGGCAGGGCTGGTGCCAAGCGGGTAGCTGAAGTTCACCGCGAAGTTCCAGGTCGGCGCGGTGTTGTTGGCGAGCACGCGCAGCGCGTCGCTGAAGCCGCTGGGAATCGTCTGCAGAATCGCGCCGCCCAGCTGTCCGCTCTGGCGAATGAACTGCGGACCGCCGATGCCGGCCACGCCGTAGGTGGCGGTGAAGTCGAGCGCCGGCAGCTGCTGATCGGTGAGGCTGGCGAGCGACACGTCGTTCGACTGCAGCTGCCGCCGCGACTGCTGCAGGTCGGTGCGGTTCTCGAGTGCCTTGCGCACTGCGCCGGCCACGTCGAGTGGCTCGGTCGTGAAGGTCGGCACGTCAACCGGGTTCAGCGCCGCCGTCCAGAACGGATCGTCGGTGCCGTTGACGATGAGGCGTTTGAGCGCGAGCTCCGCCGTGCGTCGCGTTGCGGTCGCCTGCGCCAGGGCCTGGCGGCGGGTGGCCTCTTCCGCCTGCGCCTGCACGATGTCGAGCGGCGCCATCGTGCCGATCTCGACGCGTGCCTGGTTGTCTTCGACCAGCTTGGTCGCCAGCGTGAGCGAACGCTGGGCGACGTCTTCCGCCTGGATCGAGAACGAGAAGTCCCAATACGCGTTGCGGACGTTGGCCATCGTGCGGACGATCGTGCCGCGCAGGGCGATTTCCGAGACCTCCTGATTCAGCTGGGTGATCTTCAGCTGCGCCCGGGTCGTATCGATCTTGAAGCTGCGCAGCAGCGGCTGAACGTAGGTCGCCGTAAGGCTGGTATTGATCGCCGGGTTGCGCGTGGCGAACGCGTCGGACTGTTCCTGGCGGTTGTTGTTGAAGCCGACCGCAAAGCTGCCGCCGCCCCACTTCATGTTCTGTGACAGGCCGGTATTGCCGGTGAACGTCGAGGTGACGAGCATGTCGGCGCCGGCGGTCTGGGTGCGCGGAAACGTCGACTGGCTGCGCATGCCGAGGTTCGAGTTGAACGTCGGCCGGTAGGTCGCGTCGAGAGCGGCGATGGCGAAGTCGAAGGTCTGCGGGTTCAACCGCTCGACCGAGATGTCGAGATTGCGCTCGAGCGCACGCTGCACCGCGTCGGCGAGCGTCAGGTCGACGCGCGTGCCTGCCTCGGGCGGCGGCGTGGTCGGACGCGTTTGCGCCGGGTCAGCCGTGCTGGCGGCGTCGCGCGCTTCGACGAATTTCTGGGCGGCCTCACGCGCAATCTGATCGAACCGCGCGCGATCGGCTGCCGATTCCTGTGCCTGGGCGGGAATGCCGCTGAACAGCGAAACGAGGGAGATACCGACGAACAAACGGCGAGCGATGGAAAACGAAAACACAGTCTGCATGGTGCTGTTAACCGAAAGAAACGGCCTACTTGCGCTTGATCGACGATTGCTGGTTATCACCAGTGCGGTCGCGGTCACGCTGCTGCGCCTCGTGCAGGGCGGTGAACTTCGCCCACTGGTCGGTGGTGAGGCTGCGCCGCATGCGCAGCAACATCATCGTCCGCGCCTTGTTCAGCTCGGCGCGTGCGGTCTCGACGACGCTCACCTGGTTCATCACCGAGGTGTCATCGCCCTTCTCGACCAGCACATCGAACTGCGCCTGTGCGTCGTCGAGGGTTTTCATGCATTGCTTGAGAGCCGGCAGGTTCTTCTGGAAGATCTCTTCGAGGTGCGTTCGCTGCTCGGAGGTCAGCCCCAGCTCGTGGCCAAACCGTTCGTCCTGCCACCATTTGCCGCGTTGCGCCATCGCCGGGCGCGCCCAAACCAGTACAAGCGCTGCGAGCACCGCGTAATGATGGAACTTTGTAGCTTTCATGGGTGACTTGACTCAGAATACGCCCGTTGCAGCGGGAACGTTTACTGCTCTCGCTGCAAACACATACGAATACCACGGCCGGACGCCCTATGTGGCGGGGCTTTTCTCGGCAGACCGTCGTGGCACGACCCTTGCGGGTCGCCACGTCGGCGGATCGACCGCCGAAGGATGGGTTGTATGAGACGATTCGCGGTGCTCGTGGCCTTTCTTGCCTTCCTCCTCACGGGCCTGGCCGTTGCCGCCCAGGAAGGCTTCTCGGTCAGCGGCCGGCTGGGCGCGACGGATCAAGAAGCCCAGGAAGGGTACTTCGCCATCGATAACCAGACGATGATCGTGGTGAAACCCGGGAGCCAGCTGCACGGGTATCTCAAGGGACGGGTCGGACAGCGCGTCCGGGTCACCATCGAGCCTGATTCGGAATCCGAATAAATTCCCGGATTACCGGATTACGTCGCGCTCAGTTCCTCGAGCCGCCTAATCGCGGCCCCTACCAGGTTGTCGGGCGTTGAGGCGCCCGACGTCAGCCCGACACACAGGCGACCGGCCGGCAGCCAGCCAGTGGTCGCGACCTCCTTGGCCTGTCCGACAGGTTTGTGACGAATTTCGGTTGCCGAGACCAATCCGTCGGGAGCGGCGATGTGATAGGTCGGCACCCGGGTGGCACAAATCTTTGCCAGGTTGCAGGTGTTGCTGCTGTTGTAGCCGCCGAGCACGATCATCAGGTCGAGCGCCTGCTCGTCGAGCAGCGCTGTCACCGCGTCCTGCCGATCCTGGGTGGCGCTGCAAATCGTGTCGAACGCCCGGAACCGGGCGTCGAGCGCCGCCTCACCGTACCGGTCACGCATCGCCGCCCGGAACATCTCGCCAATCATCAGCGACTCTGAGCTCAGCATCGTCGTCTGGTTGGCGCAGCCGATGCGCTGCAGGTCGCGTCCGGGGTCGAAGCCGGGAGACGTGGCGTGCTCGAAGCGGGAGAGAAAATCCTCGCGCGTGGCTGACCGCGTGCCGCGAATGTATTCACACACAAAGGACGCTTCGTCCTCGTTGAGTACCACCAGATAGTGGCCGCGTCCGTCGAGCAAGGCCTGCGACGCGGTGGCGCGCGTCTCTTCGTGCCAGTACTTGCCGTGAATGATCGACGTGAAGCCGTCCTCGGCGTAACGCTTCACGTTCTTCCAGACGTTGAGCACCGAGCCGCAGGTCGTGTCCACCATCGTGCAGCCGCGTGCCTGGAGGTCGGTGAGCAGTTCGACGGTGACGCCAAACGCCGGGAGAATGACGACCGAGTCGGGCGTCAGCACGTCCATCGATTCACCGTCGTCGGTGAGAAAGCGGATGCCTTGCGCGCGCAGCTGGTCGTTGACGTGCGGGTTGTGGATGATTTCGCCCGTCAGGTAGACGGTGCGATCCGGAAATCTCTTGCGCGTCTGGTAGGCGTAGTCGACCGCGCGGTCGACGCCGTAGCAGAAACCAAACTCGCGGGCGAGATGCACCTCGAGCCGGCCCGAGGTAAACCGGAAGTCCGATTCCTTGATGCGGTGAACCAGGTCGCTGTGATAGCTCTCTGCGAGGACGTCAGCGACCTCGTGCTTGAGGTCGAGGCCCTTCCGAAAGATCAGCGGCGGCACTAGGGGGCTGAAACCTCCCACACCCGAGGCGTCAGATCATCAAGCGGTCTGAGCGCGCTGCTGCCAGCCTCTTCGATGGCGACATCGACCTGGCCGAGGAACTCGTCGTCGGAAATCGTGGTGGCCACCGCCTGCAGTGTCGGCACCGCGGGCGTGGGCCGGATGCCGGTCGCGACGATGCGGCCGGTACGAACCGGTCCGATCGAGAAGTCGTGGGCGAGATGGCCGGCCAGCAGACCAATCACCAGGCCCGCTGCCGCGGCGCCGGCGATCCAGCGCATCGCCGGACGGGTGCGCAGGGCAAACGCGTCGGCGCCGTGACCGGCCGGAAACGCGATCACGCGCGCCGGGCGTCCCTCGTGCTCGACGCGCTGAAGAATACGAGCCTGCTGACGGGCAAGCCGTTCAGCGGGGAACAGCGCATCGACCTCGGCGGTGGTCGCCTCGGTGACCTCGGTGAGCAGCCGCATCAGCGAGGTGCAGCGACTCTGGCAGTCGGCACAGGCGTAGAGATGCTGGCGTTCGGTCTCAACCGACGATGCGTCCAGACACATCTCGACGAGGCGGTCGTCGGAAAGATGACGTTGGCCCATCATGATGCCCTCAGCGGTCCAGCAGTCGTCGCAGCTTGTGAATGGCGCGGAACAAATGCACGCGAACGGTCGCCTCGCTCACGCCGAGCGCCTGGCTGACCTCGTTCGTCGGTTGTTCGGCGATGTGGCATAGCGTGAACACAAGCCGCTGGCGATCGGGGAGCTGGTCGACCGCCGCTGCAATTTCCTTGGCTCGCTCCGCATCAACGAGCCGATCTTCCGCGCTGCGCTGCGGTGCGTGTGGGTCGCGCGGCACCGTTTCGACCCCTGGCGTCATCGGCACCGACCACCGCAGCCGCCGGGTGCGTGCCTTGCGCAGGTCGAGGCATCCATTCACGAGGATCCGCGTGAACCAGACCTCGAAGGGCAGGTCCTCGCGGTAACTGGTGATATGCGTGAACACCTTGACGAAGGCGTCCTGCACCGCCTCATCCGCGTCGTGCACGTCGCGCAGGTAGCGATAGGCGATGCGCACCGCACGCTTCTGCTGAAGCGCCACCAGCTCGGCAAACCGTTCCCGGGCGGCATCACGCTGGCCATCAGCAACGAGGGCTTTAATCTCCGCGGCCAGGGACGAATCCCTGGACAGCGGCGCCGCTGGTGCCGAGCTACCCGCCGCAACGGGTGACGAAGCGCGCCGAGGGGGCGTTCTAGACATGATTACGGCGGTTGCGAGCTGGTCGTTTACCCCGTTTTAACAATTGCATAGGAGCAGCCAGCCCGTGAGGAAGTGCTCTCAACTATACCGCAATAGCTCCCTCGCACCCTTGTGAACAGTTGACTTGTTTTGGGGGTGGCCGGTAACGTGCACGCTGGATGACGTACGAACCGGTAATCGGCCTCGAAATCCACGCCCAGCTCCATACCCGTACCAAAATCTTCTGCGGGTGCGGCACCGACTTCGGCGCCCCACCCAATTCGCAAATCTGCCCCACCTGCCTCGGTTTGCCGGGGGCGCTGCCTGTGCTGAACCGGCAGGCGGTTGATTTCGCGATCAAGGCCGCGCTCGCGCTGGGCTGCGACATTCAGCCTGAATCGATTTTCGCCAGGAAGAATTACTTCTATCCTGACCTGCCGAAGGGCTACCAGATTTCGCAGTACGAGCGGCCGCTGGCGCTGGGCGGGGGCATCGACATCAGCGTCGAGGGCAAGACGACGCATGTGGGGCTGACGCGCATCCATATGGAAGAGGATGCGGGCAAGTCGCTGCACGAGGGCTTTCCTGATTCCGATCGCCGCACCTACATCGACTACAACCGCAGCGGTGTGCCGCTCATCGAGATCGTGTCCGAGCCCGACATGCGGTCCGCGGCCGAAGCGGCGGAGTTCTTTACCCGCCTGCGCGACATTCTCGTATGGCTTGGCGTCAACGACGGCAACATGGAAGAGGGCAGCCTGCGCTGCGACGCCAACGTGTCGGTGCGGCCCGCCGGACAGCAGAAGTTCGGCACCAAGGCCGAGGTCAAGAACGTCAACTCGTTCCGCTATCTCGAAAAGGCGCTCGAATACGAAATCGAACGGCAGATCGAAGTACTCGACGGCGGCGGCCGCGTGACCCAGGAAACGCGGTTGTGGAACTCGGCGACCGGCAAGACCCACTCGATGCGCAGCAAGGAAGAGGCGCACGATTACCGCTACTTTCCCGAGCCCGACCTGCCACCGCTGGTGGTCGACGTCGCGCGTATCGAAAAGGTGCGGACGACGATGCCCGAGCTGCCCGAGGCGAGGCGCCAGCGCTTTGTCGCCGCCTACGGGTTGCCCGAATATGACGCCGGCGTGTTGACGCAGTCGTCGCAGCTGGCGGACTACTTCGAAGAGGTCGCGCGCATCTCGAAGAACTCGAAGGCGGCGAGCAACTGGGTGATGGGGGAGCTGCTGCGGGTCATGAAGGATCGCAGCATCGAGATTGCGCAGGTGCCGCTGACACCTGCCGCGCTGGCAGGGCTGATTGCCATCATCGACAACGGGACGATCAGCAACTCGGTCGGCAAGGACGTGTTCGGCAAGATGTTCGACTCGGGGCGCACGGCTGAGGACGTCGTCGCCGCGGACGGTCTCGCGCAGATCGGAGACGAGGGCGCACTGCTGGCGATCGTGCACGAGGTGATGAGCAAGAATGCCGACGCTGTGACACAGTACCGCGCCGGCAAGATGCAGACGTTTGGATTCCTGGTGGGCCAGGTGATGAAAGGCAGCGGAGGAAAAGCCAACCCCAAGCTCGCGAACGAACTGCTCAAGCGCGAGCTGAGCCGGTAGCGCTCACATGATCGAGACGCATCACCTTTCGAAGCTCTACAGTCGCGGCTTATACGCGCTGCGTGACTTGTCGCTGACCGTCGACAAAGGCGAGTTCGTCTTTCTCACCGGTCCGAGCGGCGCCGGCAAGTCGACGTTTCTTCGCCTGCTGCTGATGCAGGAGCGGCCGAGCGAAGGCGAGATCTTCGTCAACGGCCACAACCTCTCGACGCTGACGCGCAGCGAGATCCAGGAATATCGGCGTGGCCTCGGCTTCATCTTCCAGGACTTCAAGCTGATACCCTCGCGCACCGTGCTCGAGAACATATCCTTCGTGCCCGAGGTGCTCGGCGTGCCTGCGTCGCAACAACGCCGCCGTGCCTTCCAGGTGCTCAAGTGGGTCGGGCTGCAGCACCGGATGAACGCGTTTCCCGCAGACCTGTCCGGCGGAGAGCAGCAGCGCATCGCCATTGCCAGGGCGCTGGTCAACGACCCGGCGCTGCTGCTGGCCGACGAGCCGACCGGTAATCTCGATCCCGACCTCTCACTCGAAATCATGAACCTGCTGCGCGAGATCAACGCCGGCGGCACCACCGTGCTGGTCGCGACGCACGACCGCGAGCTGATTCGACTCGTCGGCCGTCGGACGATCACGCTCGACGCCGGCCATGTGGTGGAGGTGGCGTGAGGGCGCTCGAGTACGCCTTGCGTGAAGGTTGGGCGAGCGTCTGGCGCACCCGCGCCTCGAGTTCCTTTGCCATCGTCGCGATTGCACTGGCGATCACCGTGCTCGGCGCCCTCCTCGTTGTCACCTGGAATGCCCAGCGGCTCATGAACCAATGGACGACCGCCGCCGAGTTTTCAGTGTTTCTGCGCGACGATGCGACCTCGGAGCAGCGGGGGGCGATCGAAGCGCTCATCGATCAGAGCGGCGTGAGCCAGCAGCGCGAATACGTGTCCAAGGCCGATGCCTTGTCTCGCTTTCGTCGTCAGTTCGCCGATCTCGCGTCGCTGACGCAGGGATTCGACGACAACCCGTTTCCAGCCTCGCTCGAAGTGCGGGTCACGAGCCAGGCGAGTGCCGATGGCCGGGCCGAGGCGCTGGTGCGGCGGATTGCAGGTCTGCCCGGCGTTGCCGATGTCAGATACGACCGCGAGTGGCTGTCGCGGCTGGCTTCTGGCCTGAACGCGGTGCGTGGCGCCGGATTCGCGCTGGCGCTGTTGATGGCACTGGCGGCCGGTGTCACGGTGGCGACCGTGGTGCGGCTTGGCCTGCACGCGCGTCGTGACGAAATTGAAATCATGCAGCTGGTGGGATCGCCGATGACATTCATTCGCGGTCCGTTCGTGGCTGAAGGCTTGATACAAGGCGGGCTGGGCGCGATCCTGGCGCTGCTGCTGTTGTGGGTCGGATTCGCAACGGTCGGTGCCTGGTGGGGCGGACAGTTGCGTCCATTGTTTGACGGGGGCAGTCTCGAATTTCTGCCCGGACAGTTCGCGGTTTCGCTGGTGGCGGGAGGGATGTTGGTGGGGGGCGCGGGCGGGTTCGCGGCCTCGCGGCACGCGGAGTAAACGCCGATTGACAGTCCTGTAGGGGCTAGTTACACTGGAGTCATACCAAGAATGTCCGCGTCACGGAACCGGGTGTCTCGTTTTCTCACCGATTCGCGTCCGCAGGGCGATTCGGTCTTTCATCCCCTCTCAAATTTTTACAGGGAAGAGTTTGTCAAGTGCCAGCGCTGTCTCGAACAGCAGCGTGAGTACTACTCGGAGAGCACCATCAGCAACGTCGAGCAGGCGCTCACTCGGGTGCTATCCCAAATCGACCACCTTTGCACCAAACGCGACGCCGACAAGATTGTTTCTCGCCTCCTCAGACAGTTTGACGTTGTAACCGGCCTCTCGGCTTGGTCTGATCCTCGACACGTCCACTAAACGCTCCCTTCCGGATTTACGCCGCGACCTCCTGACGATTGTGCAGGCGGCGATTGATGCCGTCGATGCCAACGGTCTGGTGACGCGTGCGCTTGAAGATCCCGCGCTCATCGCCCAGATCCGCGCTGCCCGCGCTGTCCACGTGGTGGCGGCCGGCAAAGCCTCGGCGGCGATGCTCAACGGCTTTGCGACCGCCTGCCCGGTTCGCCCCAGGTCGATGCTCGGCATCGGTCTCGGGCCGGTGTCGGGATTGCCGGTTGGAGCCACATGGCACGTCAGCGCGCACCCCGTGCCTGATGCGCGAAGCGTGGAGGCGGCGCGGCATGTGCTGGAGGTGGCGCAGTCGACCTCGCCGGCCGATCTCCTCGTCGTGCTGCTCTCCGGTGGCGCCTCCGCGATGATGGCGATGCCGGCCGGCGATCTGTCGCTGGCGGACAAGCGGCGCACGAGTGAGCTGCTGCTCCAGGCCGGCGCGTCGATCGCCGAGCTCAACACGGTTCGCAAGCACATCTCCGCGATCAAAGGTGGGCGGCTGGCGGCGTCGTCGGCAGGCGCGGTCATCACGCTCGCGATTTCCGATGTGGTTGGCGATGACCTGTCCACGATCGCGTCAGGGCCAACGGTTCCCGATCCCACGACCTTCACCGACGCGCTCCAGGTACTCGAGCGTTTCGGTGGACAGCATCGCTATCCGCCGCCAGTCACCACATGGTTAACGCGCGGCGCGGGCGATCCGATCAACGAAACGCCGAAGCCGCAGCATCCACGCCTGGCGCGTTCGTCAGCGCGCGTCATCGGCGGGCGACTCACCGCCGTGGAAGGCGCGAAGCGGGCGGCCGAGTCACTCGGCTATCGCATCCATCCAATCGAGGCGCCGGTGGTGGGTGAGGCCCGTCGCGCTGGCCGCGCGCTGGTCGAGGCGGCATCCTGGGCGTCGATGCTCAGCAACGCGCAGCCGCTCTGCATCGTCGCGTCGGGCGAAACGACGGTCAACGTCATCGGCAACGGGCGCGGCGGACGCAACCAGGAATGCGCGCTGGCGATGGGCATGGTGCTCGACACCCTTGGCAACTCGGTGGTTGCCGCCAGCGTCGGCACCGACGGCATCGACGGACCGACCGATGCGGCGGGCGCGATTGTCGACACCACCACGATGTCGCGCGCCCAGGCCGCAGAGCTGGTGCCCGAGTTCTATCTCAACGAAAACGACTGTTACACCTTTTTCAATCATCTCAGCGATTTGATCCGCACCGGTCCGACCGGCACTAACGTTGGAGATGTTCAAGTTATTCTGATCGGCTAGCTACGGAATGTATTCACCCGACGAAATCCTCGCGCTCATCCGCACCAAGGTTCATCATCCCGCCACATCACGAGAACTCTCGCAGCTGCTTCGCGTGCCGCGCGAAGAGCGCAACGGCTTCAAGCGGCAGCTGAAAGCGCTGGTCGCCGACGGCGCGCTGCTGCAGATTCGCGGCAACCGCTTCGGTCTGCCCGAGAAGATGGACCTGGTGGTGGGCCGTCTCAGCACCAATCCCGCTGGCTTCGGATTCGTGGTGCCCGAGAACGCCCAGCCTGGCGAGCGCAAAGACATTTACATCGCCGCGTCGAACCTCACCGAAGCCATGCACGGCGACCGCGTGGTGGCGCGGGTCGAGCGGCAAACCGAGAAAGGCGCCGAAGGGCGCATCATTCGCATCCTCGAACGCAGCCAGTCGACGATCGTCGGCCGCTTCGAGGTGGACGACGCGGGGCTCGGCTATGTCGTGCCGTTCGATCGTCGAGTGCTGACCGACGTCCAGGTGCCGACCGGACAGTCGGCTGACGCAGAACCGCACGAAATGGTGCTGGTGGAAATCACGCGGTGGCCGACAGCGACGCGCGGCCCTGCCGGCCGGGTCGTGGAGGTGCTTGGATCGATCGACGAGCCAGGCGTCGACACCCAGATCATCATCCGCAAGTTCGGCATTCCCGACGCGCACTCCGAGGAGGCAATCGAAGAAGCCCGTCGGATCGGCGGCGCCGTCAAGGAAAAGGACATTCGTGGGCGCACCGACTTCCGGCCGGTGACCACGGTCACGATCGACGGCGAGCATGCCCGCGACTTCGACGACGCCATCACCATTGAGCGGCTGGCGAACGGCAATTACTGGCTGGGCGTGCACATCGCCGACGTCTCGCACTACGTGAAGGAGGGGAGTGCGCTCGACGAAGAGGCCTATGACCGCGGCACGTCGGTGTACTTCACCGAGCGCGCCGTCCACATGTTCCCCTCGGAGCTGGCGACGGGATTATGCAGCCTCAACCCGAAGGTCGATCGCCTGGTGCAGTCGTGTCTGATGGAGGTTGATCGCCGCGGCAATGTCGTGCGTTATGAGATGCATGACGGCGTGATCAACAGCGACGCGCGCATGACCTATACCGCGGTGAACGCGATCCTCACCGACCGCGACCCGGCGGTGATTGAGCAGTACCGTGCGCTCGTGCCGATGTTCGAGACCATGCGCGAGCTGTTCGAGGTGCTGTACGCGCGGCGACGCCGTCGCGGATCGATCGACTTCGATTTGCCCGAAGCCGAAGTGATCCTGTCGGAGTACGGCGAGATCGCCAACATCGTCGCGACCGAGCGGAACATCGCGCACCGGATCATCGAAGAGTTCATGCTGCTCGCCAACGAGACGGTGGCGTCGAACCTGGTCGCGCATGACGTGCCGGCGCTGCACCGCGTGCACGAGGCGCCGGACCTGAAGAAGGTCGCGGAGTTCGAGGCGTTCATCACCACGCTCGGCTACAGCCTGGCCAGCGAAGGCACGGTGCTGAAGCCGAAGCACTTCCAGAAGCTGATCGACCGGATGAAGGGGAAGCCCGAAGAGCGTCCGATCGCGGCGCTGATGCTGCGGACGATGCAGAAGGCGCGGTACGACGCGGCGCCGCTCGGGCATTTCGGTTTGGCCGCCGACGACTACACCCACTTCACGTCGCCGATCCGGCGCTATCCGGACCTCGTCGTGCACCGGATGCTGCGCGAATCGCGGCGCGGGCCGATCACCGATGCCCGGCGCGGAGAGCTCGAAGAGGAACTGCCGGAGACTGCGCGTCATACCTCCGAGATGGAGCGGCGCGCCGACGAGGCCGAGCGCGAGCTGCTGCAGTGGAAGAAGGTGCGGTTCATGGCCGACAAGGTCGGCGATGAATACGAGGGGTATATCACCGGGGTGGCGCCGTACGGGCTGTTCATCGAGCTGATCGAACACTACGTCGAGGGGCTCGTGCACATCTCGAGCATGGCCGACGACTACTACCGGTTCGTGGAGCAGCAGCACGTGCTGCGCGGCGAGAACACGAAGAAGATCTACCGGCTCGGCGACAAGGTTCTAGTGCAGGTCGTGCGCGTCGACATGGAACGGCGCCAGGTCGATCTCGGACTTGTCGATATCCTCGAGGCGGTACGGCGCGAAGAACGCCCGCGGGGGGCGATTCGGAGCAAGGCGACGCCGAAGCGCGAGAAGCGGCGCTCACAGCGGCCGGGACGGCGCGAGCGCGTCAAGAAAAAAGCTGGCGCTCGCCGGGGCGGACGACGCTAGGACTTTTCCGCGCCTTCCTTGGTGGCGTCCTTGAAATTGCGGATGCCCTTGCCAATGCCGCGACCGATCTCAGGCAGGCGATTCGCGCCAAAGATCAAAATGATGATCGCGAGAATGATCAAGAGCTCGGGAATGCCAATGCGTCCCATATGTCACCTTTCAACCGGCTGTGCTGTCGTGGGTCAGGACACACCGGTACAGCTCGCCCCCGGCAGTGCCCGAACCGGGATTGTACCACGCTGTCCTGAAGGGAACGGGTTTTGAAGCCAGACCTCAGATGAGCATCTTTGCACGGCGGCTCGGTGTACTTGGCGCCGGCGTGGTCATGGCCGTCGCATCGGTTGCGGCGCAGGACCCGTTGGCGACATTTTCGTCGCAGACCGACCTCGTCGAGGTCTACGCCACGGTGACAGACAGCCAGGGCGAGCCGGTCACCGGGCTGAAACGCGACGACTTCGAGGTCTACGAGAACAACCAGATCCAGGACGTCTCGACGTTCGCGGCGGGTGAGTTTCCGCTCACCGTCGCGCTTGGGGTCGATCGCAGTTGGAGCATGGCGGGGAATCCCCTCAACCTCGCGAAAGCGGCATCACAGGCATTCCTGCGCGCGCTGCGCACCGGCGACCGCTCGATGGTGGTGGCGATCAGCAGCGAAGCCGACGTGATTGCGCCGCTGTCGATGGACCGCTTCAACCAGGAACGGGCGATTGCCGCGCTCGACCCCTGGAGCACCACCGCCCTGCACGACGCGATCATTGCATCGCTCGATCGCCTCGAGCCCGAGTCTGGACGCCAGGCGCTGGTCGTGTTCTCGGACGGCACTGACCGCTACAGCAAGGCGACCGCGGCGCAGGTGATCGACCGTGCGCGGCGCAGCAACGCACTCATCTACCCGATCGCATTCGGCAAGACACGCCCTCCGCTCATGGCGGAACTGGCGGTGTTGACCGGCGGCCGATCGTTCCTGCTGCGCGACCCGAAAGAGCTCGACAAGACGCTGCAACAGATTGCGCGCGAGCTGCGCTACCAATACCTGCTCGGCTATGCGCCCGCCAATCCGATCGATCGTGGCAACAACGAATGGCGGGCCATCCGGGTCGTGCTGAAGAACAAGCCCGGGCTCCGCGTACGTGCCAGGGATGGGTATACAACGGAATAAATGCTCAATGCTCAATGCTCAATGCTCAAGGCCCAATGCCCAATGCCCAAGGCGAAAATCCGACGGATTCGACGCCTGGCGGGTAGGCATTGAGCATTAGCCATTGAGCATTGGGCATTGAGCATTTAGAGTGATCCCCATGCCTCACCCGCTGGTTCTGGCACTCTTCGACAATCCATCCTCGGCCGCGGCCGCTGCTCGTGAGCTGCGCGCGCTGGGGGTGCCACGAGAACAGGTATCTGTTGTTGCGCGTTCGCACGATGAGGAAGGCGTGCTCGCCAGTGCGTCAGGGGCGTCGCCCGGCTCCGAGATCGAAGACTCTGCGGGTGCGTCACGGTTGGGAGAGCTCGGCGCGCATCTGCTCGCGGCGATTGCGCTGGTGATGCCAGGCATCGGGCCAATCGTCGCCGATGGCCCTCTCGCTGCCGGGCTGGGAGAAGCCGCCGGACATCTGGCGGGCGGCATTGCCCGCACCCTCGAGCGCGCGGGTCTGCCGCACGCGGAAGCGGAGGCGTGGGAGACGGACATTGAACGCGGCGCGTTTCTCGTGGGCGGCCACGTCACCGCCGCGACTCAGGACGCGGCTCGAGCGGCAATGGCGAAGGCCGGCGCGGCGCGGACGGCGACGGCGACGTGGGACGAATAGAGAGGCCTGCCTCGAGCGCTGACGAAATGTCTCAACCGCACACGACAGATCGCGTAAATAAGACGTTCTGACGAACGGCCAAAACCGGGGCGCGGGCATCTTAAGTAAGAAAAGGCAGGATTTTCTCCGGGATTTGTTGAGGTACCTGTTTTGCAGTTGCGACGGTAGCGGTGCTCAGCGAGAATGAGTCAAACTCAGTCCCTCCCCATGTCGACGTCGCAGCCCGAGCCCATCAGGCCTGATAAGCCGCCGGCGTCCGATCACCTGAGCGTGCGGGTGGGCGGCCCGCCCGAGGTGCATTTCCTGTTCGAGCAACAGGAAAAACGACTTGGGGGTGCGATTGGCGCGTCGGTGCTCACGCACGCCGCGGCCCTTGCCCTCATCCTGCTCATCATGCGGCTCGTGCCCGAGCGCTACACGCAAGCGATTCTGCCTGACAGCCTGCCGCGCGAGATTGTCTGGATTGCCCAGCCCGGCGCCGGTGGCGGCGGCGGCGGTGGCGGCAACCAGCAGAAAGAACCGCCGCGCAAGGCGGAGATTCCCGGTCAGAAAGAGATCTCGGTTCCCGCGATCAAGCCACTGCCGGCGGAAACGCCGAAGCCTGACGAGCCGCCGCAGGCGCAGGTCGATATTCCGGCCAAGACCGTCGGTGCAGATCAGCTCGTGATGCCCGGCATTCTCGAATCGAACATCGACTCGACGTCGCAGGGCACAGGCACCGGTGGTGGCGGTGGAACCGGAACCGGCACCGGCATCGGCGATGGCACCGGCTCGGGCTTCGGCCAGGGCAGCGGCGGCGGCACCGGCGGCGGTGTCTATCGTCCAGGCAACGGCGTGAACCTGCCGCGCGTGCTGCGCGAAGTGAAGCCGCAGTACACCGCCGACGCCATGCGCGCCAAGGTGCAGGGCACCGTGCTGCTCGAGTGCGTCGTCAACTCCGACGGCACCGTGGGCAACGTCGAGATCGTCCGCTCACTCGATCGCACCTTCGGACTCGACCAGGAAGCGATCAAGGCCGCCAAGCAGTGGCGCTTCGCGCCGGGCACGCGCTTCGGCGAGCCGGTGGCCGTGCTCGTCACCATCGAACTCACGTTCACCCTCCGCTAGGCTGATTACATGCGGCGCAGGCCTTCGCGGCCTGCGATCGTACGCGGAACCCTGTTCGGGTCCCGGTGTCGAATTTCACAGCAGGCCACGCCGGCGAGGCCTTCCCTGCATCACGCAATGCTCACCGGGCAGCCTGTGCCTGTTGTGATGACAGTGACGGTCGCGTTCTCGTTGCGCTAGCTTCGAATCGCGAAGCGCTGAATCGGCAGCGTCGCCCACGCCGGCATCGCCGGTACGTGCAGCTTGCGTACTGACATCGGCGTGGCCGACGTGTAGGTGAACGTCGCCAGGATGCGGACGCCGGATGTCGGCTTGCCGCCGCGATGGTAGCCGACGGTATCCGCGAGAATCATCGTCCCCGCGGATCCGGTGCAGACCTTCCACGTGGACGGGGGAAACACGCGGCCCATCTCGGCGTCGGACAGCCGCGGCGCCGTGCCGCACTGACGCGCCTGATCGACGGCGGCACCGAACGGCTGCGTGCGCGGGATGTACGAGAACGGGCCGGAGTGCTCTTTGACGTCGGAGAGATAGATGAAGACCTTCACGATCCGCAGGTCTTCAGGGTCGCGATGCCAGAGCTGCGACACGGCCGGCGGTTGATCGGTGGGGTAGTTGAGCCACGCGGCGATCGAGTGCAGGGTCGGCCACAAGCACAGATAGGAGGCGACAATCTCGAGCAGCTTCGGATCGAGCGCCACCTTCAGCAACGGCGCGTCCGCCGGCACGCCTTTCTCGAACTTCACCAGATTGACGAGAAAATCCTTCTTCCCGCCCTTCGCCTCGCTACCGGCAATCACGTTGCGTACGTGATCGCTGTTGGCGGTTTCGAAGATGGCCGCGCTCGCTTCAGCCATGGCCGCCCGGCCCGTGTCGCTGAGGAAGCGATCCGTGTCGCCCACGATCACGCCCTGCTCCAGCAGCGTGGCAACCGTGTCCTGATGCTGCACGGTCGGCCGCATACGGAGCGCGTGATAGGTCGGCACCGCGTTGGCGACGAACTTCCAGGCGTAGAAGGTGAAATTGGGAGAAGCGATGGCGCGTCGCTTGTAGCGGTTGGTCAGCCGGTCGATGAACATTCCGGCCGATTTTACCCGATAAAACACAAAGGGCGGGTCGGCCTGTCGGCCGAACCCGCCCTACGAACGGTCGAGGGTCCCTGTGACCTCTGACCTTTGACCTTAGTACATCCCGCCCATGCCGCCGCCGTGCGGCATTGCCGGCGCTTCCTTCTTGTCTTCCGGAATCTCCGAAACCAGAGCTTCGGTCGTGAGCAGGAGGGAGGCAATCGACGACGCGTTCTGCAACGCGTTGCGGACCACCTTGGCCGGGTCGATGACGCCCGCCTTCACGAGATCTTCGTAGGTTTCGGTCGCCGCGTTGAAGCCCTCGTCGTTGTTCTTGAGGTCCTTCACCTTGGCGACGACGATCGAGCCTTCCGCACCGGCGTTGGTGGCGATGTGGCGCATCGGCTCTTCGATCGCGCGCTTGATGATCTCGAGGCCGACCTTCTGGTCGCCTTCGAGCTTGAGGCTCTCGAGGCCCTTGCCCGCGCGAAGCAGCGCCACGCCGCCGCCCGGCACGATGCCTTCCTCGACCGCCGCCTTGGTAGCGTGCATCGCGTCCTCGACGCGCGCCTTCTTTTCCTTCATCTCGGTTTCGGTGGCCGCACCGACCTTGATGACGGCGACGCCGCCAACCAGCTTCGCCAGCCGCTCCTGGAGCTTCTCGCGGTCATAGTCCGAGGTGGTGTCCTCGACCTGCGCGCGAATCTGCTTCACACGGCCCTCGATCGCCGACGAGGTGCCACCGCCCTCGACGATCGTGGTGTTGTCCTTGTCGATCGTGACCTTCTTGGCCTTGCCGAGGTCCTCGAGCTTGATGTTCTCGAGCTTGATGCCGAGGTCTTCCGTGATCGCACGGCCGCCGCTGAGGATCGCGATGTCCTCGAGCATGGCCTTGCGGCGGTCACCGAAGCCGGGGGCCTTCACCGCCGCCGCCTGCAGCGTGCCGCGCAGCTTGTTGACGACGAGCGTCGCCAGCGCTTCACCCTCGACGTCTTCGGCGATGATCAGCAGCGGACGGCCGAGACGCGCCACCTGTTCGAGCACCGGCAGCAGGTCTTTCATCGAGCTGATCTTCTTCTCGTGGATCAGGATGACCGGGTTCTCGAGCACGACTTCCATGCGCTCCGGATCGGTCACGAAATACGGCGAGAGGTAACCGCGGTCGAACTGCATGCCCTCGACGACGTCGAGCGAGGTTTCGAGCGTCTTGGCCTCTTCAACGGTGATGACGCCGTCCTTGCCGACCTTTTCCATCGCGTCGGCGATGATCTTGCCGATGGTGGCGTCGCTGTTCGCCGAGATCGTGCCGACCTGGGCGACCATGTTGCCCGACACCGGACGCGCCATCTTCTTGATGCCTTCGACCACGACTTCAACTGCGCGCTCGATGCCGCGCTTCAGTTCCATCGGGTTGGCGCCGGCGACGACGTTCTTGGCGCCCTCGCGATAGATCGCCTGTGCCAGCACGGTGGCGGTGGTGGTGCCGTCGCCGGCGGTGTCCGAGGTCTTGCTCGCGACCTCGCGCACCATCTGCGCGCCCATGTTCTCGAGTGGATCCTTGAGGTCGATCTCCTTGGCGACGGTGACGCCGTCCTTGGTGATCGTCGGGGAACCGAACTTCTTGTCGAGGACGACATTGCGGCCCTTCGGGCCGAGCGTCACCTTCACCGCGTTGGCGAGCTGGTTGACGCCGCGCAGGATGGCCTGCCGCGATTCCTCGCCGTACGTAATCTGTTTTGCCATGTGAATTCGCTCCTGCTCTTACTTGGAATCGAGAACCGCGAGCACTTCGTCCTCGCGCATGATGAGGTATTCCTCACCGTCAATCTTGATTTCCTGGCCCGAGTACTTGCCGAAGAGGATGGTGTCGCCGTCCTTGACGTCGAGCGGCAGGCGCTTGCCGTCGTCCTTGACCTTGCCCTGGCCTACTGCGTAGACCTTGCCCTGCTGCGGCTTCTCCTTGGCGGTGTCGGGGATGATGATTCCGCCAATCTTCTGTTCGCCTTCCTCGAGGCGCTGAACGATGATGCGGTCGTGTAGCGGTCTGACTTTCATTTGCATCGACTCCAGACTGTATCGGTGATGGGCCGCGGGGTAGTCCCCCTGCGACAAAATCCTTTGAAATTCAGTGGTACTTGGGGCAGTACTCATGGGCGGCTAGCACTCAGCCGACCCAACTGCTAATTCTATAGAGGCGTTGAGTTGAGCGTCAAGCGCGGCCACGGGGCGGCCGCCGCCGGCGCCCGGTCAGGCGGAGCGGCGCAGGCGGTACTCGGCGATCTTGCGGCTCAGGGTGTTGCGGTGCATGCCGAGGATGTCGGCGGCTTTGCACAGGCTGCCGTCGGCTTTCGACAGCGCGTGGGTGATGAAGCGCTTCTCGAATTCGCGATGGGCCTCGTCGAATCGCAGGCCTTTGGTGACCATTTCGTCGACCAGGTGATCGAGTTGATCGCGCAGGGCTGCCATCAGTCGAGGGTCCGTCCGGAGAGGCGCGTGAACGCCTCGAGATATTTCTCGCGCGTGCGCATGATCACCTCGTCGGGCAGCGCAGGTACGGGAGGCTGCTTGTTCCACTTGATGCGTTCGAGATAGTCGCGCACGAACTGCTTGTCGAAGCTGGGCTGCGGCCGCCCGGGTTCATACTGATCCTTTGGCCAGTACCGCGACGAGTCGGGCGTCATGACCTCGTCGATCAGCAGGATCTGGCCGTCGGGCATCAACCCGAACTCGAACTTGGTGTCGGCGAGGATGATGCCGCGGCTCTCGGCGTGGGCGGTGCCAAACGCGTAGAGCTTCAGCGTGAGGTCGCGGAGCGTGCGGATCAGGTCGGCGCCAACCAGCTTCGCGGCTTCGGCCTCGCTGATGTTGATGTCGTGGCCGCTGGCGGCCTTGGTTGCCGGCGTGAAGATTGGCTCCGGCAGACGATCTGATTCTTTCAGTCCTTTTGGCAACGCCACACCGCAAACGCTGCCGCTGGCCTGGTAGTCCTTCCAACCGGACCCCGACAGGTATCCCCGCGCGACGCACTCGACCGGCACAGGGTTGGTCTTGCGTACCAGCATCGAGCGGCCGGCCAGCATCTCGTCGAAGGGCCGAAGCTCAGCGGGATAGCGGCGGACGTCGGTCTCGAGCACCTGGTTGGGAACGATGTCGCGGGTGGCGTCGAACCAGAACGCCGAGAGCTGCGTGAGAATCTTTCCCTTGTCGGGAATGCCCGATCCCAGCACGTAATCGAACGCCGAAATGCGATCGGTGGCCACGAGCAGCAGGTTGTCGCCGACGTCGTAAATGTCGCGTACTTTGCCCTGACGCGGCGGGGCGAGATCGTGCAGGCGTGTTTCGAGCAGGGGCGCGGCTGGCGGCAAGGGAGCGCGCATCTTACAGGCACCGCAGAGCCCTCGCAACCGTACGCAACACCAGTGGCCGTGCCGATCAAGGAGCCTGATATATTGTGTAGGCCTCTGGAGCCTTAAATCTTTCCCGCATGAGAGCTCGTACTGCGCTGGTATCGCTTCTGGCGATTGCCCTGCTCGCGTGGTTTCTTCGCCACGCAAATTTCGCCGACGTCTGGTCGCAGGTACGTCGCGCGCGAGTCGATTACCTCGCGTATGCGCTCGGCTGTGTGGCCATCACCTACTGGATACGCGCGTGCCGGTGGCAGTATCTGCTGGCCCCGCTGGGCGACACAAAATTCCGCACGGCGTTCCGCACGACGGTGATCGGCTTTGCCGCGCTCAGTTTGTTGCCGGCGCGCGCGGGGGATCTGCTGCGGCCCTACTTGCTGGCGCGCAAGGAAAACCTTCCGGTGCCTGCAACCTTCGCCACCATCGTCATGGAGCGCGTGCTCGATCTGGTTGCGGTGGTCGTGCTGCTCGCGTCGTACGTGTGGATCTTTTCCGACGAGACTACGCTCAGTGGCTCGTTGCGGCGATCGGTCGAAATCTCGGCAGGGGTTGCGGCCGGTGGCGCGGTGACGCTGCTGATCGTCATGTGGGTGCTGGCCACGCACCCAGAACGCATCGGTGGGTTTGTGTTCTCCGCGGCTCGGGTGTTGCCGCATCGCCTCGCACACAAGCTGTCGCAGGTCGCCAGCACGTTCAGCGGCGGCTTTGCGATCGCGCGCCGGCCAGGCGGGTTCATCGCCGCATTGGTGATTTCGTTTCCGCTGTGGCTGGCGATTGCCGGCGAGGCCTGGCTGGTCACGCGCGCCTTCGGCATCGACATGTCGTTTACCGGCAGCTTTCTGCTGCAGGCACTCCTCGTGATCGGCGTGGCCGTGCCGACGCCCGGCGCAGTTGGCAGCTATCACGAGGCCTACCGCATCGGCGTCACCACCTTTTTCCACGCCTCGAACGACGCCGCGGTCGCAGCCGCCATCGTCGTGCACGCCGTGTCGTTTGTGCCGGTCGTGCTGGTAGGCATTCTTTTCATGATTCAGGACGGTCTCAGCGTCGGAGGGCTGCAGGCGCTGGCTGGAACCGCACGCGAGAAGGAGCTGTCCGACGCCAATGAAATGCCCGTTCTGCGGTCACCTCGGCGATAAGGTCGTCGACTCGCGCGAGAGCAAGGAAGGCGAGGTCATCCGCCGGCGGCGCGAGTGTCTCGATTGCGCCAAGCGCTTCACCAGCTACGAGCGGATCGACGAGATCCCGTACATGGTGATCAAGAAAGACGGCACGCGCGAGCGCTTCGAGCGTCAAAAGCTGATCGCCGGCCTGCTCAAAGCCTGCGAGAAACGTCCGGTCAGCGTCGCGGCGGTTGAATCAGTCGCCGATCGCGTCGAGGCCACGCTGCAGGAACGTCCAGAGAAAGAGATGGGCACCGAGGAGATCGGTGCGCTGGTGATGGACGAACTGAAGCGTCTCGATAAAGTCGCCTACGTCCGCTTTGCCTCGGTGTACCGGCACTTCCGCGACATCGGCGAGTTCATGAGCGAGCTGAAGGATCTGTTGAATACGAAGGATTAGGTGGCTGTTCCGCTGAAACACCCCGGCGCACAGAAACCGGTGGCCGTGCCACCGCGGCGGAGCCCCATGCCGCCCCCGCGCAAGGCGTTTCGCGACAACACCAAGCTGCTCCTGGCCGGCATCGCCGTGCTGCTCGCCGCTCTCGCCGGTCTGCTGGCACTGGCGAGCCGCTCGGCCACACTCGCGCCGGACTTCCTCACCGAAGTCGTCTTCTACGCGCTCTCCGTTACCGACCTCACGATTCTCGTCGCGCTCGTCTTCGTCCTCGGCCGCAACATCGTCAAGCAGCTGGTCGAACGCCGCCGCGGCCTGCCGTTTGCGCGGTTCCGCGCCAAGCTGGTGGGCGTCCTGCTCGGCATGACGCTGATCCCCGCGGTGCTGGTGTTGCTGGTCGGCAGCGAGCTGATCCGCAACAGCGTGGACCGCTGGTTCAACGCGCCAATGGACGACGTGCTGTCCTCGGCGAATGCCATCGCAGGCGATTACTACCAGGAACGGCAGCGACTGGTGTCGGCTCAGGCGCAGCGGTTTGCCCGCGCGCTGGCGCCGGTTGATCTTGCCGCAACGCCGTCCGGCGAGGTGCGAGAGATCGTCGCGCCCGACGTGCGGCAGGAGCGCATCGCGCTGGTCGAGGTGTATCGCGTTGGGGCTCGTGCCGCAGCCGGTGCGCCGTCAGTCGTACGCGTCACCGAGGTGGCGGCGCCGGCGATGCCGCAGGACTACTCACGGGTGTCATCCGACCGTCTCGCCGAGCGCGCGGCAAACGCCAATCAGGAAACCACCGTCATCGATCAGCTCGCCAACGGCGGCGAGTTGATCCGCACCGCGGTGCCGATTCGGGCGAATCCGAATGCGCCGCCGCGCGGCGTGGTGATCGCCAGCGAATACCTCACCAGCCAGTTCGGTGCGCGCGCCCGCCGCATGACGCGCGCCTACGAGGACTATCAGCAGCTGCGCGTGTTGAAGCAGCCGCTCGCCGGCGTCTATCTCTCGTTCTTCCTGATGCTGACGCTGATGATTCTCGTCACCGCGACCTGGCTCGGCCTCTACCTGGCCAAGCGGATCACGCGTCCGGTGCAGATGCTGGCGGCCGCCGCCAACGAGATCGGCGCCGGCCATCTCGATTACCGGGTCGAGCCCGAAACGGTGGACGAGTTTGGCTCGCTGATCGAAGCGTTCAACCGTATGGCGGGCGATCTCTCGGCCAGCCGGCGCAAGCTCGAACGCGCGTCGGTCGATCTCGAGCGCAAGCACCAGGACGTCGAGGCAAGACGCCGCTACGTCGAGACCATCCTCGAGCGGATTGCCGCCGGCGTGGTGTCGGTCGACACCGCGGGTCGCATCAGCACCACCAACTCCGCGGCGCTGCGGCTGCTGGGCATCGACGAGCGGATCACCGGACAGACCGCGGCGTCAGTGTTTGGCTCACCCGAATTGAAGCCGCTGCTGGTGCTGATCGACGAGGCATCACGCAGCCGCCAGGATCAGCGTCCGCAGGATGTGGCGATCACGCGTGCGGGCCGTGAGCTGCATCTCTCGGTCATGATCACGCCGCTGCGCCGCGAAGACGGCGCCTCCGAGGGCCTCGTGCTGGTGTTCGACGACGTGACGCCGCTGGTGCGGGCGCAGAAAGTGGCGGCCTGGCGCGAGGTGGCGCGCCGCCTGGCGCACGAGATCAAGAATCCGCTCACGCCAATTCAGCTGTGTGCCGAACGTATGCGCCGTCACTTCTCGGCGGCGCCCGATCAGACGCGACAACTCGTGGACGAGTGCACCACCACGATCGTCGGCGAGGTCGAATCGCTCAAGGGCCTGGTCGACGAGTTTTCGCAGTTCGCGCGGATGCCGGCACCGCGCGCGGTGCCGACCGACATGCACGCGCTGCTGACCGATGTGCTCGCACTCTATCGCGGGACAACCGAGGTGGAATTGCGGCCGCGGTTTGCCGATTCGCTGCCGACCATCTCGGTAGACCCCGAACAGATTCGCCGCGTGGTGCACAACCTGATCGACAACGCGGTTGAAGCGCTGGGGCAGCACGGGACCGTGGACGTCGAAACCCACCACGAACCGGTCAACAACATCGTCCGGATCGTCATTGCCGACAACGGTCCCGGCATTCCGGCGGCCGAGCGAGACAAGCTCTTTCTTCCCTACTACTCGACCAAGCAGCGGGGCAGTGGCCTCGGCCTGGCCATCGTCCGGCGCATCGTCGCCGAGCACGGCGGCAGCATCGACGTCACTGACAACGTCCCGAAGGGCACACGCTTCGCGGTGGAGTTGCCGTGCTGAGGCGCCTACGCGTCCTCATCCTCCGCGGCCCGGGCCTTGCCCGCGAAACGATAGCCGAGTCCGTGCACCGTCAGGATGTAGCGCGGATATTGTGGATTGTCTTCCAGCTTCTGCCGCAGCCAGGCGACGTGCACGTCCACCGTCCGGCTGGATGGCGTCTCGCCGTGACCCCAGACATCCTTCAATAACTGCTCGCGCGACAGCACCTGGCCGCGATGCTCGACGAGGTAGCTGAGCAGATCGAACTCGCGCGTGGACAGGTGAACGATCTTCCCGGCCTTGATCACCTGCCCGCGTTTGAGATTGATGCTGATGTCGCCGCATTCGACGACATCCGCGATCGGGACTCCGCGCCGGCGCCGCAGCAGCGCTTCGATTCGCGCCAGCAGCTCGACGATCTGGAATGGCTTGACGAGATAGTCGTCGGCGCCGAGCTTCAGCCCTCGTACCCGGTCGGCGACGTCGGCGCGCGCAGTCAGCATGAGGATGGGCGTGTCGAGCCCTCGCTGGCGGGCGAGGCGGCAGACGTCGAAGCCGCTGCCTCCCTGCAGCATCACGTCGAGCAGGATGAGATCGAAGTCGCCGCGCATCGCCAGCTCGAACCCGGCGCGCGCGTCGCCGACGTTCTCGACGTCGTAGCCTTCCGCGGTGAGCCGGTCCTGCAGCGTTGCGACCAGGCCTGGTTCGTCTTCGACCAGGAGGAGGCGACCGCCGCTCACGTCAGGATTGGACGGTCTGCCGCGCCGGGTGGGTCAGGCTCGCGTCACCCACGAAATCCTCGTGGGGCTCGTGGCGCAATGCCGGCAGCGCGATGGTGAAGGCGGTGCCGCCGCCGGGCCGGTTGACTGCGGTCACGCGTCCGTCGTGCGCACTGACAATCTGGGCGACCAGCGCCAGTCCAAGACCATTGCCGCGAGCGTGGCCCGCGGTCGGAGCGGTGCCGCGATAGAACGGCTTGAAAATATGCGGCAGGTCGTGGTCAGCGATCCCCGGGCCGCAATCCTCGACCGTGATCCGCACTTCGGGCTTGCGGCCGGCGCTCGCGTCGGCCCGGATCGCGACGCTCCCGGTCGGCCCGCCATATTTGACGGCGTTCGATATCAGGTTCACCAGTGCCGATTGGATCGCGACCTTGTCACCGAGCACCAGTGGAAGGTCGGGCGCGATCACGCGGTCAACGCGAGACGCTGGAACGGCGCGTCCGGCGGCCTCGATGGCGGCGTCGATGACCGTCGCCGGCGCCAGCGGCACGCGAGTGGCGCGACCGCGTTCCGAGGTCGTACTCGCGTAGAGCAGTGCGCCCTCGACCACCTCGCCAAGGCGATCCGCCTCGGTTTCAATCATCTGTCCGTAAAACCTGATGCGGTCGCTCGGCACGATTTCCTGCGACAGGTTCTGCGCCGCCAGGCGAATCACCGAAATCGGCGTGCGCAGCTCGTGCGACACGCCAGCGGCCACTTCGATCTGCTCACGCGCCAGCCGTTGGGCGCGGCGCGACGAAGCGACGAAGACGACGATGCTGGCAGAGAGCAGTCCCAGAGTGCCGAGGCCGATGGCGAGGTTCCGTTGCCGCAGCTGTGTGACCGCCTGCTGCATGACGCCGGGCCGGTGCTGCACCTGCAACCAGTACTTCGGCGGAAGCACCTGCGCGTTCTCGCGCAACGGCACCAGGTCGACCGTGATTCCCTGCGTCAGGTCGAGAGGCGCATTCGGATCGGACGCGTAGACCACGCCGTCCGCCCGGCGTTGGTCGGTGATGACGAACTGGTAGCGGTCGCCGTTCGCATTGGTGAAATACCGTTCGGCGAGCACTGGAAACATGTGTTTCCGCATGCGCTCGAGGTCAAACCAGATGATGTTGAATCCCATCAACATCGGCGAGGGATCGTCGGCATGCTCGGCTGCGCGACCGAGCACCGGCGCGAAGGCGAATTCACGCGAGGTGTGATCCCCGCCGAGAAGCGGCGTGACCAGGCGGCCCCGCACGAGCGCCTGCTCGAGCGGTGTCCGCCAGCGCTGCAGGCCATCCGGCCATTCCATGGGTTCGAAGGCGAGCGTGTTCTGGTTCCACCGGCGGAGATGCAGGCGGCCGCCCATGTAATCCACCAGCAGCACATCTCTGACGACGTCGGCAAATTCCGCGGTGTCCAGCCAGGCGGAGTAGCGATCGGCGAACGATCGCCAATCGTTGTCGCGAATCATGCTGCCGGAGGCACGCGTCGACATGAGGGTCCGGCCGACTTCGCCGTCGAACGCGCGAACGAACTGCGTCGCGGAGGCTACCAGGCCTCGTTCCATCTCGGCCCGTTGGGCGTCACTCAGCTGGGTGATCCAGCGCTGCTGCAGCACGGCCAGCACCGCCAGCAGTATCACCAGCACGGTCATGAAGATGGCGAGTCCTGAAGAGCGAACGAACCGCACGTCGCGAGTCTAACACGCGCAAAACTGGCCGATCGGCGACGCCACTCTTAACATCCTTAACGTTCGATTGACTTTGTGAATTCGTGCTCTGAAAATCGCGTTTCCCAAGAGACCAAAGCAATTCATTGCGAAAAGACGAAGTTGGCGCGGAGGATCTGAATGCGGCGTGTTCTCCGGTATGTTGGTGTGTCTGTTTGGCTCGTGTTCCTGACGGCTGGCCTGGCTTCGGCCCAGGCGACCGCCGAGATGAATGGCCGTGTAACCGACGCGAGCGGCGCCGTGCTGCCTGGGGTTACCGTCACTGCAACCCAGACCGATACCGGCGCGACCAGGACGACGGTCACCGACGACGCGGGCGCGTACGTCATGACCAGTCTGCCCACCGGTCCGTATCGGCTCGAGGTTTCGTTGCAAGGCTTCAAGACCTACGTGCAGACAGGCATCGTGCTGCAGGTGGGCGCTGCGCCGACCATCAACGCGTCACTCGCGGTTGGTAATCTCGAAGAAACCGTCGCGGTCGAAGCGGCCGCGCCGATCGTCGACGTCAAGAGCGCCGGGATCAGCGAGGTCGTTGAAAACGAGCGGATCGTCGAACTTCCACTCCAGGGCCGCCAGGTCACCGATTTGATCGTGCTGGCGGGCGGCGCCGTGAACCTGGGGTCCCCGGTGAACCGCTCGTTCCAGAGCGGGGTTCAGATTTCAGTCGCTGGCGGTCTTTCGTCCGGTGTCGGCTACACGCTGGACGGAGCGATTCACAACGATACGCAGACGACCGATGGCCTGCCGCTGCCGTTCCCTGACGCGCTGCAGGAGTTCAGCGTCGTCACCAGCGGCGCGCCGGCGCAGTACGGCATGAATACCGGCGCGTCGGTGAACGCGGTTACGAAGTCGGGCACCAACAGTCTGCATGGCAACGCCTTCGAGTTCCTCCGGGACAAGCGCTTCAACGCCACCAACCCGTTTGCCCCCGTCGGCCCTGACGGCCAGCGTCGCGACGATGGCCTGAAGCGGAATCAGTTTGGCGGCACGATTGGCGGTCCGGTGATGAAGGACAAGCTGTTCTTCTTTGGCGGCTACCAGGCGACGCCGACGCGCGTGGCGCCAGCCGCCAACATCGCCTTCGTGCCGACGCCGGCGATGCTTGCCGGCGACTTCACCGCGATCACCTCGCCCGCCTGCAACAACGGCCGGCAGATCACCCTGCGCGCGCCGTTCGTGAACAACACGATCTCGCCAACCCAGTTCAGTCCGGCAGCGCTCAATCTGGCCAAGCGGCTGCCCGCGACGACCGACCCCTGCGGCCGGACGACCTTCCAGCAGGTGGATAACCGCGACGAAACGCAGTACGTGACGCGCGTCGACTACCAGCGCGGCCCGAATCATTCGATCTTCGGACGCTACCTGGCGCAGAACGACCGGAAACCGGCGGCGCTCGACTTCTCCGACAACATCCTCGTCTCGCCGCTGCCCGGCTTTCATGGGCTCGCACAGGCGACGACCCTGGGCGACACCCGCATCCTGAGCCCGACCATCGTCAACACGGCCCGCTTCGCGTTCAACCGCACGACGGTGGATCGGCAGAACAAGGATTACTTCCAGCCATCTGATCTCGGCATCAACGCCTATAACTACTCGCCGACGCGCGAGATGCTCGTCACGGTGACCGGCGGATTCAGCATCGGTGCGGCCACGTCGACCCGTGGCCTTGCCGCGACCAACACCTACATGTTCAGCGACGACCTGACCCTCGTTCGCGGGCGTCATCAGATCGCGGTGGGCGGCGCGATCGGCCGGTGGCATTCGTTGAACAACACCTGGGCCCGCGGCGGCGGCACCTGGACGTTCTCGGGAACGGTGACCGGCCTGGGCCTCGCTGACTTGCTGCTGGGCAGGGTGGCGTCGCTCGAGCAGGGCGGCGCCGGCGGCCTGACGATGCACCAGTGGTATCAGGCGGTTTACGCGCAAGACGCGTGGCGCGTGTCGGATCGCGTGACGGTGAATGCCGGCTTGCGGTGGGAGCCGTTCTTCGGCCAGCAGGTCGAGGTCGGCGGCGTCACCAACTTCAGCCTCGATGACTTCAAGAACGGCGTGAAGAGCCAGGTGTTCGTCAACGCCCCCGCCGGGATCAGCTATCCGACCGACGCGGCATTTCCACCCGGGCAATCCGGTTTCAACAAGCAGTGGCTGAACCTGTCGCCGCGTGCCGGTCTGGCCTGGGACGTCCTGGGGAATGGCCGGCTGTCGATTCGTTCATCCTACGCGCTGGCCTACGACACGCCGCCCGGAGAGACCTGGTTCACGCAGGCCTCGTCACCGCCGTTTGGCAATCGGACGATCGTGTCCGATCCGGCGGGACGCATGGACGATCCCTACAACGGCAACAATCCGCATCCGATCGAGCGCAGCAAGACGGTCACGTTCCCGCTCGGCGGCACGTTCGGTTCGATCAATCCCGACATCAACGCGCCGCGCGTCCAGTCGTGGAACGTCACCGTCGAACGTCAGTTCGGGAGCGACTGGGGCGTCTCGGCCAGCTATCTCGGCAGCTATTCGGATCGCCTCTGGGATACGGTGGCGCAGAACCCGGGCGTGTTCCTCGGTCTCGGGCCATGCACCCTGGCCGGCGTCGCGCAACCGACCTGCTCGACGTTGCAGAACCTCGCCTCGCGGCGCGCGCTGTCGCTGATCAATCCGAAGGAAGGCGGGCTCTTCTCCAATCTGGATAAATTCGACGACCTGAGCTCGCAGAACTATCGAGGGCTGAAGCTGACCGGACGACGCCGCGGCAATCTGCTCAGTCTCAATGGCAACTACACGCTGGGCCGTTGCTTCGGTCTGGAGAACCAGTCCAGCCCGGTGTTCGGCGTCGGCTACACCAACCCCGCGGATCCGAATCTTGATCGCGGCTACTGCACGGCCAACCGGACCCATCTCGCCAACGTCAGCGTCGGCACGCAGACGCCGCAGATTGCCGGGGTCGCCGGCGCGGTCGCGTCCAACTGGCGCGTGTCGGGGATTCTCAGCGTGCGCTCCGGCTCCCCGCTCAATATCACCACGGGACAGGACAACGCCTTCAATGGGCAGAGCAACCAGCGCGTCAACCAGGTCAGCGACGACGTCTACGGCGAGAAGAGCCTGACGAGCTATCTGAATCGCGCCGCGTTCGAGCAGCCGGCGCCAGGTACTTTCGGCAACTTCGTGCGGAACAGCGCGGTCGGCCCGGGGTTCTGGAAGGTCGATCTGGCAGTCTCGAGGCTGTTCCCGCTCTCAGGGTCGCAGAATCTGGAACTGCGCCTGGAAACGTTTAACATTACCAATCATTTCAACTGGGGAACGCCCGTATCCAACCTGTTGTCGGCGACCTTCGGACGCATCTTGACGATGACCGGCGATCCGCGCATTCTGCAGTTCGGGATCAAGTATGGGTTCTAAAGCGAAACCGGCATGTGTGGCGGCGATGGCCGCGATGTTCCTGAGCCTGATTGCCGTGGCGACCGTTCGTGGTCAGGCTCCGGCCCCGGCGGCGCCGCGGCCGCAGATGGCCGAGGAGGTCTTCAAGAACATTCAGGTGCTCAAGGGCATTCCCGCGGATGAATTCATGGGAACCATGGGCATCTTTGCCTCGGCTCTCGGAAAGAACTGCTCCGAGTGTCACGGCGAGGCGAGCGGCGGCGACTGGTCGAAGTACGCGATCGACACGCCGCTCAAACAAATGGCCCGCCGCATGGTGTTGATGATGCAGCAGATCAACACCACCAACTTCGGCGGTCGCCAGGTCGTGACGTGCTACTCGTGCCATCGGGGTCTCGCACGTCCGAAGGTCACGCCAAGTCTGACGGCGTTGTACTCGGCTCCACCTGACGAGCCCGAAGACATCATCCTGGCGGCACCGAAAGCGCCGCCGGCCGATCAGATCTTCGACAAATATCTGACGGCGATCGGCGGCGCCGCTAAAATTGCCGCGCTCACCAGCTACACGGCTAAGGGCACCTACATGGCGTTCGACGATGCGGAATCACATCCGCTCGAGGTCTATGCCAAGGCGCCCAACCAACGGTTGTGGGTGTGGAACCGCGGGTTCGGCAACAATGCGAGGGGCTTCGACGGCCGCGACGGGTGGGTCTTGTCGAATGCGACCGAGCGGCCCTTCCCGGTGGAAGTGCTGACAGGTCAGGAACTGGATGGCACCCGTCTCGAAGTCGAGCTGACCTTTCCGACGCGCATCAAGCAGGCCTTGACGCAGGTGAAGGTCGGCTTTCCCGTGTCGATCAACGATCGCGACGCCGACGTCGTGCAGGGCAGGACCGCCGCCGGCACCCTGGTGACGTTGTACTTCGACCAGGAGACCGGACTGCTGACGCGGTTGATGCGCTACGCCGATTCACCGGTCGGGCGCATCGTCACGCAGTACGACTACGACGACTACCGACCGGTTGCCGGTGTTCGCATTCCGTTCAAATGGACGCGGACGTGGCTCGACGGACGTTCAGAGTTTCAATTGACCGCCGTGCAGCCGAACGTTAATGTCCCCGCCGATCGATTCGCGCGGCCTGCGGCGGGCCGCTGATGTATGGAGGTATTCATGGCTAACAGGTGTAAGACGGTCGCATTGGTCGTGGCGCTCTCGGCGTTCACAGCTCCGTTGTTCGCGCATCACGGCGCAGCATCGTTCGACACGGGGAAGATGATTACGTTGACGGGTACGGTGACCGCATATGTGTGGACGAATCCGCACGTGCTCGTGAAGATGGACGGTAAGAACGAGAAGGGCGAAGTGGTTCCGTGGGTGGTTGAAGCGTGGAACCCGGTCACGCAGTCGAGCCGCGGCTGGACCAAGAACAGCTTCAAGGTCGGGGACGTGGTTGTCGCCGAGGTCGTTCCCGCCAAGAACGATCAGCCGATCGCCGAGTTCAGGGGCAAGATCACGATCAACGGCAAGCAGCTCCAGTGAGAGGCAGCACCATGGCCACACGCCTGATTGTTTCGATCGGCGCCGTGCTTGCGGCAGTGACTGGTTCAGCGCTGCTGCAGGCGCAGGACGCGAAGTGGAACAACATTCCGCCCGGGAGAGCCGCATACACGAACAAGAAACCGAGCGGTGAGGCACCGCGCCGTGACATGTCCGGCATTTGGGATACGGTGCAAACGCTCGGTACCAGCGGCATGATCGAACACCCCGCACTGCTGCCTGGAGGCCGCGGGCAGGAGGGCGGGCGACCAGACGAGACCGGGATCGCCAAGCCGTTGCCGTACACGGCTGCAGGTCTCGAGGCCCTCAAGGCCAACAAGCCATCCGGACCAGGCGTGCGACAAGTGGACTCGGTGCTGACCAACGATCCGGCGGGCAAGTGTGACCCGCTGGGATTTCCATACATGTTCAGCTGGGAATTCCGAACCATCAACGTGGTGCAGACTCCCAAGCAGACCATCATGTTGAGTCCGTTTTACGGCAACTACCGGTTGATCTGGACTGATGGGCGGCAGCCGCCCTCGGATCCCGATCCGCGCTATAACGGCTACTCCGTGGGCAAGTGGACCGACGACTACACGTTCACGGTGGAGACGGTAGGACTACTCCCCAAGACGTGGCTCGATCACGCCGGCCGGCCACATAGCGATCAGTTGAAGGTGGACGAGACCTATCATCGGGTCGCGGGTGACACCATCGAATACACGATGAAGATCACCGACCCCGTGATGTACACCGAACCCTGGATCGGTGTGAACAAGTTGGTGCTGCACAAGCTGCCCGATGATTTCGATATTCCCGAGCTGCTCTGCTCACCGAGCGAGTTCGCCGAATACAACAATCAGGTTGCGTCCCCGGTCCTGCGCGACAAGTCGCAGAAGTAGGCAGCTGTCGTGAGAGGCATAGCCATGTCAAAGAGTCTGGTTGTTTCGATCGTCGTCGTCGTTGCCGCAGCGACCAGCTCGGCGTTGCTGCGAGCGCAGGACGCGAAGTGGAACAACATTCCCCCGGGGCGCCAGGCCTACGTCGGCAAGAAGTCCAGCGGTCCAGCTCCGAAGCGTGACATGACCGGCATTTGGGACGCGCTCGTGCAGATTGGCGGCAGCGGTTCCAGGGAGCACCAGGCTCTGTTTCCTCCGGGTACTCCCGGCGGAAACGGTACCGAAGGCGGACGGCCCGATGAGACCGGCATTGAACATCCGGTTCCCTACACAGCCGCAGGTCTCGCTGCGCTCAAGCTCAATAAGCCGTCCGGCCCTGGCGTGCGCCAGGTGGATTCCGTGCTGACCAACGATCCAGCCGGTAAATGCGATCCGCTGGGATTTCCCTACATGTGGACATGGGAATTCCGCACCATCAACATGGTCCAGACAGCGAAGCAGGTCATCATGTTGAGTTTCTTCTACGGCAATTACCGCGTCATCTGGACTGACGGTCGCAAGCCACCGGCCGATCCCGATCCGCGCTACAACGGCTACTCGGTGGGCCATTGGGTCGACGACTATACCTTCGTGGTCGAGACCACCGGCATGCTCGCCAAGACGTGGCTCGATCATGCCGGACGTCCCCACAGCGAACAGTTGAAGGTGGAAGAGACCTACCATCGCATCGACAAAGACAACATGGAGCTGACGCTGAAGTTCACGGATCCGGTGATGTATACGGAACCGTGGCTGGCGTATAACAAGCTGCCGTTGCACTTGTTGCCCGACGATTTTGATGTGCCCGAACTGCTGTGCTCGCCGAGCGAATTCGCCGAGTACAACAACCAGGTCGCGACCCCCGTGCTGCGCGAGCCAGCCAAAAAATAGCGTGAACCAGCGGAGATCGACGATCGCGGCGGCCACCGCTGCGATCGTCCTCACGCTGATCGGGGTGGCCAGCGCCGGCGGTCAGGGTCAGCCCGCGCCGCGGCCACCAATGGCCGAGGACGTCTTCAAGAACGTCCAGGTGCTCAAGGGCATTCCGGTCGACGAATTCCTCGGCGCGATGGGCGTGATCGCCTCATCGGTCGGCAGAGGCTGCAGCGAATGCCACCGCCAGGATGGTCCTCCTGACTGGACGCGGTACGCCGACGACACCCCCTTGAAACAGGCGACGCGCCGGATGCTGCGGATGGTGCAGCAGATCAACGCCACCAACTTCGGCGGCCGCCAGCTGGTCACCTGTTACTCCTGTCATCGAGGGTTGCACAGCCCGAAAGTCACACCGAGTCTGGTTGCGCTGTACTCCGCACCGCCGGACGAACCGGAGGATGTCGTCGCGCCGGCGCCCGGTGCGCCGCCGGCGGGGGAGCTGTTCGACAAGTACCTCGCCGCGATTGGCGGCGCGGGCCGCGTCGCCGCGTTGACTGGCTACACAGCAACGGGCACCTATCAGGGTTACGACAACGAACAGCCGCTGCCGTTGGAGGTCTACGTACGGGCGCCGGACCAACGGCTGTGGATCTGGCGTACGCCGTTTGGCGATCACGCGCTGGGCTACAACGGCAGCCGCGGCTGGATCGCCGCCTCGCCGGCGGAGCGGCCGCTGCCGCTGGAATTTCTGACTGGCCAGGAACTGGACGGCACGCGGCTCGAGGCGGAGGCGGCCTTTCCCACACGCCTGGCACAGTCACTCACGCAGCTGCGAGTGGGCTTTCCAGCGTCGATCGACGATCGCGACGTGCAGGTGGTTCAAGGGACGACTGCAGGCGGCGTGCTCGTGACTCTGTATTTCGACGTGGAAACCGGGCTGCTGACGCGGTTGATGCGCTACGCCGACTCGCCGGTCGGGCGCATCGTCACCCAGTACGACTACGACGACTACCGGCCGGTGGCCGGCGTTCGAATTCCGTTCAAGTGGACGCGGACGTGGCCCGATGGGCGCTCGGTGTTTCAACTGCGAGAGGTCCAGCCGAACGTCGCCATTCCGCCCGATCGGTTTGTGCCGCCTCCGCCAGTGCGCTGACAGGATGTGGAGCGCACTTCAGCAAAGCGAGTGGGTGGAGATCCTGGCGACCAATCGCGGTCTGTATGGATTCGTCCTGGCCGTCCATTATCTTGGGTTGTGTCTCTGTGTCGGCACGATCGTGCTGCTCGACCTGCGGATTCTCGGCATCGCCGATCGCAAACAGGCGCTGAGTGCGCTGGCAGAGCAGGTACGGCCCTGGACCCGGATGGCGTTCGCGGCCGTCGCTGTTTCTGGTTTCCTGCTGTTCACCACGGAAGCGGCGGAGTTTGCGGCAGCGAATCCCTTTCGCGCCAAGATCGTCCTCGTCTTCCTGGCTGTCGCCGCAGCGCTCGGGGTGGAGAGGAGCCTGCCGAAATTGGCTGCGACGGCGCCGGTGCCGGTGACGGCCAAGGTTCTCGCCCTCGTATCCATCCTTCTCTGGCTCGGCGTGATTCTCGTGAGCGTCGAGATACCTGCGTTGACGGGGCTGGGCTAGTTCGTGAACCCCACCTTGCTCGCGGCCTGCCGGTGGCTGGAGCACACGCCCTGGGGCGTTGCGGTGCGGGATTCCGCCTGGATGTATCCCATCATGAAGTGGTTCCACTTCGTCGGCCTCTCGCTGTGGCTGGGAACCATCCTGATTGTGGACATGCGCTTGATGGAGATCGGCCCACGGCGGCAGAGTGCCGCCGCCCTGTCAGACGGTCTTCGGGCCTGGAAGTGGATCGGATTCGTGGTCGCCTTCCTGAGCGGCTTCCTGTTGTTCTCGGTGGAGGCGGCGAACTACGTCTCCAACGCCGGTTTCCGCCTCAAGCTGGCCGTTTTCCCCATCGCGCTGCTGTGGCATGTCGTGGTGCAGAGGAACACGCCGGCGTGGACGCACGGAGAGCGCGTCTCGGCGATGGGTAAATGGGCGGGCGGTATCGAGGTCGTGGTCTGGGCTGTGGTGGTTGCCGGCTCGGTCGGGTTTCTGCTCACCAACGCCCTCACGTACCCTTGAGGAACGTGGGAACATAGAACATCGAATCCAATTTCAACCCACGACCGCGAACCCATGCCATCCATCCTCATTGTTGACGACGAGCCGGGTGTCCGTAGCGCGCTCGGTGGCGTGCTTCGCGACGAAGGCTACGAGGTCGACGCCGTCGACAGCGGCGAAGCGTGCCTCGAGCGGCTGGCGCGGCAGGCCTATGACGTGGTCGTCCTCGACATCTGGCTGCCCGGTATGGACGGCCTGGCGACGCTGGCGCGGATGCGCGAGCGGCAGATCGACGTCCAGGTGGTGGTGATCTCGGGCCACGGCAACATCGAGTCGGCGGTGCGCGCCATCAAGATGGGCGCGTTTGATTTCGTCGAGAAGCCGCTGTCGCTCGAGAAGACCGTGCTGGTGGTGCGCAACGCCCTGCGTCAGCGCCGGCTCGAGGTCGAGAATCAGGCACTGCGCGCCAAGGTGGATGCCCAGCACACGATGGTGGGGGAGAGTTACGCCATGACCAAGCTGCGCGAGCAGGTGGCGATGGCGGCGCCCACCAACGGCCGCGTGCTGATCCTTGGCGAGAACGGTACCGGTAAGGAGCTGGTGGCGCGTACGATTCACTCGATGAGCCGTAGGCGCGCCGGTCCGTTCGTCGAGGTCAACTGCGCGGCGATTCCCGAGGAGCTGATCGAAAGCGAGCTGTTTGGCCACGTGCGCGGGGCGTTTACCGGCGCGGTCGCCGATCGCCGCGGCAAGTTCGAGGCGGCGCATGGCGGAACCATCTTCCTCGACGAAATCGCCGACATGAGCCTGAAGACGCAGGCCAAGGTGCTGCGCGTGCTGCAGGAGCAGGTGATGGAGGCGGTGGGCGGATCGACCCGCATTCGCGTCGACGCGCGCGTGCTGGCGGCCACCAACAAGGATCTGCCAACCGAGATCCGCGCCGGACGGTTCCGCGAAGATCTTTACTTCCGTCTCAACGTCGTCCCGATCTTCGTGCCACCGTTGCGCGAGCGGCAGGAAGACATCGCGCTTCTCGCCGATCACTTCATGGCGATGCTCGGTCGCGAGTACGGACGGCGGCCGAAGACGTTCGAGCCGGATGCCATCATCGCCTTGCAGCAATACGCCTGGCCCGGCAACGTTCGCGAACTGCGCAACCTGGTCGAGCGGCTGATGATCATGGTGCCGGGCGACCGTATCTCGTCGCGTGACCTGTCGTTCCTCGACCTCGGCGCAGGCTCGGTGCTGACGCAGCCGCAGCCCGTGGCGGCCACCGCGCCGCTGCACGATGCGCGGGATCAGTTCGAACGGGAGTACATCCTCCGGGCGCTGGCGGCGCAGCAAGGCAACATCTCGCGCACCGCGGAAGTGCTTGGCGTTGAGCGGAGCAACCTCTACCGTAAGATGCGCTCGTTCGGGATCAATCCACCGAAGCGGACGGAGGACGAGGAGCTCGGCTGAGTTAGACGACAGCTCACCTTGCAAATCGTGGGAGGGATATCGTCGAATTAAGGACGGAATGACGGTCCTTCTTCTTGATGACGACGAGTCGCTCGTGAAGATGCTGCGTCAGTGGCTCACCTCAGCCGGTCACGAGGTGGTCGCGCTGTCGGATTTCGGTGCCGCCCAGAACTATCTGTCCTTGAACGAGCCCGACGCGCTCGTCACCGACGTCCGTCTCGGCGCGTTCAATGGGATGCAGTTGCTGCTCTTCGCGAAAATGGCGCGTCCCCAGATGGGAGCGATTGCGATGACCGGATATGACGACCGAGCGCTTCGCAATGAGGCGGCCCGCATGGGAGCGTCGTTTCTCGTCAAGCCGGTCAGGGAGACTGAGCTGCTCGCCGCGCTCGCCGGGTGCGGTACGCCGCTTTCGTCTAGCTCCTGAGCTTGTTCTCCAGGATCTGGCTCGTCCTGAACTCGGCGAGCTGCAGGAAGTATTCGGCGGTTGCGGCCAGGGCGGCGGCCGGAACCAAACCCACGATCTCGCTTTCCAGGATCGATACGCCGTAGCGCGCCGCTTCTGATCGCACCGCTTCGAACACACGAAACATCGGCGTCTTCTCGTAATTGGTGAGGTTCATCGACACCTGCACGATGCCGCGGTCTTCGAGCTTCACGCCCATGGCCTTGACGAAGCGGAAGCCGCCGCTGCTGTGCCGGACCGCGGCGGCGATCTTCTTGGCGACCTCCAGTCGGTCGGTGGCGAGGTTGATGTTGTAGGCGATCAGCGGCATGCGCGCGCCGATGACTGACGCACCGGCGCTGGGGTTCGGCGTGGATGGGCCGTAGTCGGGCGCCCACCCTGCCGATGCCATTTTGGCCGCGAGGCCTTCGAACTCGCCGCGGCGAATGTCCTCGAGATTCTTGCGGGCCGGATTGGTCGACGCATCTTCGTAGAGATAGACCGGCAGGTCGAAGCGCCGCGCCACCTCGGCCGCCGTGTCTTTCGCCAGCGCGATGCATTCGTCCATCGTCACCCCTTCGATCGGCACAAAGGGGACGACGTCAACGGCGCCGAGCCGTGGGTGCTCGCCGGAGTGCTGACGCAGATCGATCTCCGGAAGTGCCGCTTCGAAAAGCGCGAGCACGCCCTGCTTGAGCGCGGCCGCGTCGCCGGCGAGGGTCAGCACCGAACGGTTATGCGATGCGTCGGAGGAATGATCGAGCACGCGGACGCCGTTGACCGCCTTGACGCGGTCGACGATCCGCGCCACGACGTCGGCCCGGCGACCCTCGCTGATGTTCGGCACACATTCGATAATCGCCACGAGGTAAAGGTAGCTGGGTTGTTGGTCCCCCAGCAACCTGGCTACCCAGCCGCACAGCTACCCGTAATTCGTTGACCCAAGCGGAGTTTTGGTCGATAATCGCGTCGCTTGTAGATGTCTGATCCGCAGCCCACCGACCAGAACCATGCGTCGGGGCCCACCGGCGATTCCGACCGCGAGGCCCGAATCGAGCAGCTCCTCCTGACGGGGCTGGATCATTATTTCGCCGGTCACTACGAACAAGCCATCAATGTCTGGACGCGAGTGGTGTTTCTCGAACGCCACCACGATCGCGCCAAGGCCTACATCGAGCGTGCCCGCAGCGCTCAAGCCGAACGGCAGCGTGAGGTCGAGGAGCTGTTGCAGAGCGGTGTCGCCGCCTACGACGCCGGCGAAACCGACGCCGCTCGTGACCTGCTGACGCGCGCGGTGGCGCAGGGCAGTGACACGGCCCATCTCTTTCTCGATCGCCTCGAACGCATGCGCACGCCGGTCGTGACTGGTGCGCGTGCCGAGGCGGCGCCGGTGCGGACGACGCATGTCGTGAGCAGAACCCAGGCGCCGCGTCGACGTGGATGGATCGCCGCCTCGATCGCGGCGGTGGCGCTTGCGGTGACGATGCTGGTCGGTGGATTGCCGATCGGATCGTGGCTGTCGGAGTTGCAGGGTGACTCGCCGAACGTCACCGCGCAGGCGCCACCGGTCGATCCGCTTCCCGTCGTGCGCACGTCGGAGATGATTCTTGCGCGCGCCAGGGCGTTGTCGGTTGACGGCCATCTGCACGACGCGCTTCGCACTCTCGATCGCATCGACATCGCGGATCCATTTCGTCCGGACGCGGATCGTCTCCGCGCCGACATTCAGCGCAAGCTGCTGGCCACTGCCGGGATCCCCCAATGAAATGTCCGAAGTGCCACTACCTCGGCTTCGACACCGGAGACCGCTGTAAGAACTGCGGTTATGATTTTTCGCTGATCTCCCAGGCCGTCTCACCCGAGTCGGACCTGGCCGCCGACATCCCGCTGCACCTGGTGCCGAAGGATGCGCCGCCGGTTGACCCGGCGCTTCCGTTGTTCGCCGAGGGTGGCGAAGAGAGCGACGAGCCGCTGATCAAGCTGCCCGCCGCGCCTCGTCCGCCGCTCGCGGTGCGCCGTACACCCGATCTGCCACGGCTGCGCGCGGTGCCGCGGCCGGTGCGCCAGGTTGAGCCCGCGCTGCAGTTTGCCGAGGACAACGAACCTCCGTCCGCGCCTGCGCCGGCGCCGGCTTCACGTCCGCCGGTGGAGACGCATCCGGATGCCGGTGGCGCCGGCGCTCGATCGGCGGCGATGCTGATCGATCACGCCATCCTGTTCGCGATCGATCTGGCGGTGGTCTATTTCACGCTGCGCATTGCCGGGCTCGCCATGACTGACTGGCGCGCGCTCCCGATCGCGCCGCTGACGATGTTTTTGCTGTTCCTGAAGCTCGGCTACTTCTGCGCGTTTACCGCGGTTGGCGGTCAGACCATCGGCAAGATGGCGGTGAAGATCCGCGTCGTCACCGAAACCGACGAGGCGGTGGATGGCGTTCGTGCGATTCAACGCGCCGCCGCCGCAACCGTGTCAGCGCTGGTCTTCGGGCTCGGCTATGTGCCGGCACTGATCGGCGGCGAACACCGCGCCCTTCACGACCGCGTCGCCCACACGCGTGTCGTCACACTCCGATCGGCCTGATTCCGTCGTCCCTCATGCAGCGGCTCGGCTTGTTTCTCGCGACGTGCGGCTATCTTGGCTATGTACCGATCGCGCCCGGAACCTTCGGGTCGGCGGCCGGCCTCGCCGTGTTCTACGCGGTACGAAGCTCTGGACTCGTCTCGGTTGAGATTGCCGCGATCCTGATCCTCTTTGCCATCGGCGTCTGGAGCGGCACCGTCGCCGAGCATTACTTTGGCGGGATCGATCCTGGTCCCGTCATTCTCGACGAGGTCGTCGGGATGCTGATCACGCTGGCGTTCATCCCGGTCAACCTGGCCGGCGCGCTCACCGGCTTCCTGGTGTTTCGCGTGCTCGACGTCGTCAAGCCGTGGCCCGCGGCGCGATTCGAACATCTGCCCGGCGGCCTTGGCGTGATGGCCGACGACGGGATGGCCGCTGTCTACGGCAACCTGATCATGCGCGGATTGATTGTGCTGGCGCCGGGGTGGTTCGTATGACGGCGCTGACAAGTGCGGCGATTCTTGCCGTCGGCAGCGAGCTGCTCACGCCGTCACGCATCGATACCAATTCGCTCTTCATCACCGAACAGCTGAACCTGCTGGGCATCGAGGTGGCGTTCAAGATGGTGGTCGGCGACGATCGGCAGCAGCTGGCGCACGCCGTGCGGCTTGCGCTGGAGCGCGTCGATCTCACCGTGTGCAGCGGCGGACTTGGCCCGACCGACGATGACCTGACGCGCGAAGTCGTGGCCGAGGTGCTCAGTCGGACGATGGCCGAGGACGAGCACATCTCCAGCCGTATCCGTGCGCGGTTCGAGTCACGCGGGATGAAGATGCCGGAGATCAATCGCCGGCAGGCGATGGTGCCATCGGGCGCACAGGTGCTCGAGAACCGCTTCGGCACCGCCCCTGGCCTGTGGATTGACGATGGCGATCGCAGCATCGTGCTTCTGCCTGGCCCGCCGCGCGAGCTCAAGCCGATGATCACCGCGCTGGTCGAGGGGCGATTGCGTGAGCGCGCCCCGGGCCTGTCGCTGGTGCGGCGCATCATCCGCATCACCGGCCGCACCGAGTCGCACACCGAAGAGGCGGTGAAGCCTCTGTACGCGCAGTGGGCCGAACGCGAGGTGCCGATCGCCGTGACGATCCTCGCGTCGCTCGGGCAAATCGAATTGCATCTCTCTGCGCGCGCCGCGTCACGCCAAGCGGCGGAGCAGGCCGTGGACGCCGCCTCGCTCGAAGTGCTGCAGGTGATTGGTCTCGACGTCTACAGCCGCGACGGCCGTTCGCTGGAGGAAGTGATCGGCGACCTGCTGGTCGCGCGCGGGTTGCGCGTTGCCGTCGCCGAGTCGTGCACGGGGGGGTTGCTGGCGTCACGGTTGACCGATGTGCCGGGAAGCTCGCGCTACGTCGATCGCGGGGTGGTCGTCTACTCCAACGACGCCAAGGTCGATCTGCTCGGGGTTCCCAGGCAGTTGATTGCGGAACACGGCGCGGTCAGCGAACCGGTGGCGGCAGCGATGGCCGACGGCATCAAGTCGCGGGCCTCAGTGGACATCGGCATCGGCATCACCGGTATCGCCGGTCCTGGTGGCGGCAGTGATGAGAAGCCGGTGGGCACCGTGGCGATCGCGGCGGTGATCAACGGCACACGCCGTTCGCGAACCTTCAAGTTCATCGGCGGCCGCGAACAGGTGAAGTTTCAGGCGTCGCAGGCTGCGCTCGACATGGTGCGGCGTATGCTCGTCGTGTGAGGCTGTTTGTCGCCATCGAACTCGCAGACGAGACCACCGCGCAATTGATGCAGCTTGGCGAAGAGCTGCGGCGCCGCGTCGAAACGCGCGCGCCCGCTGCCCGCCTGACGTGGATCCCGCGCGAACGCCTGCACCTGACGGTTCGCTTCATCGGTGAAGTGGACCAGGCCCGTGCCGAAGCGATTCGAACCCGCCTGGCGCCCCCGCTCGAGACCGGCACATTTGCACTGACGTTCGAGGGCGCAGGAGCGTTTCCGCCGCACGGCCCGCCGCGGGTGCTCTGGGCCGGCATCACCGGCGGCACCATACCGCTGGCCGCCCTCGAGCGTGAGGTGACGGCGCGGCTGCTCGAATGCGAGATTCCAGCGGAAAATCGGCCGTTCCGTCCGCACCTGACGCTGGCCCGGGTCCGCGAACCGCACGGACTGGGTACCCGCGGCCTCTTTGACGGCCTCGACCGCACCATCGGCACCTCGCCGGTCGCGGCGATTACACTGTTTCAGAGCCGCTTGTCGCCGACAGGCTCACACTATGAGCCGCTGCAATCTACAAATCTTCAATCGTCAATCTGAAGATCGATTGGTAGATTGAAGATCGACGATTGAAGATGCACAGCATCGCCGCAGTCCTCGTCGCCTACGTCCTGGGTTCCGTGCCGTTCGCATACCTGCTGGCGCGACGACGGGGCATCGATCTGCGCGAGGTGGGCAGCGGCAACGTCGGCGCGTCCAACGTGTTGCGCACCAGCGGTGCGCCGCAGGCGGTGCTGGCGATGTGCCTGGATGCGGCGAAGGGGAGCGTGGCCGTGGTCGTGGCCAACGGCCTGACGACAGGCACGGCGACGCCGGTGGCGGCAGGGCTGGCATCGGTGATCGGCCACATCTATCCGGTGTGGCTCGGCTTTCGTGGCGGCAAAGGGGTGGCAACCGCGGCCGGTGTGTTCGCGGTGCTGGCGCCGCTGGCCGTGGCGATTGCGAGCGCCGTGTTTGTCGTGTCGGTCTGGATCAGCCGCTACATCTCGGTGGGGTCGATCGCTGCCGCCGTCGCGCTGGCCGCGACGGCAGCGGCCAGCGAAGCGCCAGCGCCGGTCGTGGCCGGCGCGTGCATCGCGGCGCTGATCGTCATGCATCGCCATCGCGGCAACATCGCGCGAGTGATGGCCGGCACCGAACGTCGGGTCGGACAGCGGTTGTTCTAAGGAGGCGGTTATTCGTCACGTCGCGATTCTCGGGGCTGGAGGGTGGGGCACTGCGCTGGCGGTGCATCTCGCGCGGGCAGGACACAGTGCGCTGCTGTGGGGCCGCGATCCCGCGCTCATGGCCGACCTTCAATCGCGGCGCGCCAACGCGGTCTACCTGCCCGACGTTCGCTTTCCCGATACGTTGCGCCTGACGACCGATCTTGCTGAGGCTGTCGCCGGAGCGGACGTGGTGGTGGCGGCGGTGCCCTCGCACGGCACCCGCGACATCGTCAGCCGCGCCGCACGCCACATGCCACCGCACTGCATCGTCGTCAGTGCCACCAAGGGCCTCGAGCAGGAGTCGCTGTTCAGGATTTCAGAGGTCATCGAGCAGGAGATCGGGGCAGGACGGCCGGTTGCCGTGTTGTCAGGGCCAAGCTTTGCGGCGGAGCTGGCGCGTGAGCTACCGACCGCGGTGTCGGTGGCGTCCAAAGACAAGGCGGCGGTGGAGCAGGTGCAGGCCGACTTTCGCGCGAAGTATCTGCGGCTTTACGGCACGAGCGACGTCATTGGCGTGGAAATCGGCGGTGCCCTCAAGAACATCATCGCGATTGCCGCGGGCGTGGCTGAGGGACTGGCGCTTGGTCACAGCGCGTCCGCTGGACTGATTACTCGCGGGCTCGCCGAGATCACGCGGCTGGCGTGCGCCGCCGGCGCGCAGCGTGAAACGCTGTCGGGCCTGAGCGGCCTCGGCGATCTGGTGCTGACCTGCACCGGCTCGCTCAGCCGGAACCGCCACATCGGTGTGGAACTCGCGCGCGGAAGGTCTCTGCAGGACGTGCTTGCGGCAATGAAGATGGTGGCGGAGGGCGTCCGAACGACGGATGCGGCGCTCAAGCTTGGCGCCACTCATGGCGTGGAGCTGCCGATCACCGCCCAGGTGTCAGAACTGCTCGCCGGCCGCAAGGACGCGCGCACCGCGCTGTACGATTTGATGCTTCGGCCCCAGCGTGCCGAAGCAGGCTAAATTGGCTGGGCGGTAGGCGGTTTAGGCGGTAGGCAGTGGGCGGTGGGCGGTAGGCAGTTGGGAGTTGGAAGTTGGGAGTTGGAAGTTGGGAGTTGGGAGTTTAACCATTGGGATTCTTTGATCGTCTTCGCGAAGGGCTGAGCAAGACCAAGCAGTCGATCGTCAGCCGCTTCGAGGAGATCGTCGAGAGCGCCGACGTCGCAGAGAAGCGCGTCAAGCCGGTTGACGTTGACACCATCGAGGCGCTCGAAGAGGTGCTGATTTCGGCCGACGTCGGCATGGCGGCCACCGAGCGCATTGTCACCGCCGTGCGCGATCGTTCGCGGCGCGGCGAGAGCCTGCGCGATCTCGTCAAGCAGGAGATTCGCAAAATCTTTGATGCCGTGGAGCCGGCGGCGGCTGCCAATGGCCATCATCCGCGTGTCACGTTGATTGTTGGCGTGAACGGCACCGGCAAGACGACCACTATCGGCAAGCTCGCCAACCTGCTCAAGGCGTCGGGCAAGCAGCCGCTGGTGTGTGCGGCGGATACGTTCCGCGCAGCCGCGGTCGAACAGCTCGAGATCTGGGCGAAGCGTGCGGACGTCGACATCGTCCGCGCCAAGGAAGGCTCCGATCCGGCAGCGGTCGTCTTCGATGCGATTCAATCGGGCAAGGCGAAGGGACGCGATCCCATCCTTGTCGACACCGCCGGCCGGCTGCACACGCGCGTCAACCTGATGAACGAGCTCGACAAGATTCGCCGCGTGGCCGGACGCGCAGCCGAAGGCGCGCCGCACGAAGTGCTGCTGGTGCTCGACGCGACCGTGGGGCAGAACGGCCTGGCGCAGGCGCGTGAATTCACCAACGTCGCCGGCGTCACCGGCGTGGTGCTCACCAAGCTCGATGGCACGGCCAAGGGCGGCATCGCGGTGGCGATTGCCAACGACCTGAAGCTGCCGATTCGCTACGTCGGCGTCGGCGAAGGCATCGACGACCTGATCCCGTTTTCGGCGCAGGACTACGTCGACGCCCTCTTCCAGACGAAATGGTGAGGACGTGCCGGCCCTAGCCGTGGCGAAGGACGGACGATGGATGCGGCGGGCGATTGAGCACGCGCGCCGCGGCCTTGGTCGCACGACGCCCAACCCGCTCGTCGGCGCCTGCATCGTCACCGATGAAGAAGTGGTCGTCGGTGATGGGGCGCACGAGCGTGCCGGCGAGGCGCATGCGGAAGTGCACGCGCTTGAAGAGGCAGGCGATCAGGCGCGCGGGGCGACGCTGTACTGCACCCTCGAGCCGTGTGCGCACACCGGTCGCACCGGGCCGTGCACGGAACGCATCATCGCGGCCGGCATCACGCGCGTGGTGGCGGCGATGGAAGACCCATTTCCGCTGGTCAGTGGACGTGGGTTTGCGCGGTTGCGTGAAAGCGGCATCGCGGTGGAGGTCGGGATCGAACGCGAGGCGGCGCTTCGCCTCAATCAGCCGTTTCTCACCAGCGTCAGGGCCGGGCGGCCATTCGTGACGTTGAAGGCAGCGACCAGCCTCGACGGGCGAATCGCCGCCGCGCCAGGCGTTCGTACCCAGATCACATCGGAGCCCGCGTCGCGTCATCTGCATTATTTCCGCGCCCAGACTGATGCGATTGCGATTGGCTCGGGCACGCTGCTGGCCGACGACCCGCTGCTGACGACGCGCGGAATCTATCGCGAACGGCCGCTGACACGGGCTGTTTTCGACCGTCGGCTGCGAACGCCGCCCGAGGCGCGGCTGTTCTCGACCCTTCAGGCGGGACCAGTGATAATACTGACGTCCCCCGTCGCGGTCAGCGGGCAGCCGGATCGCGTACGCGCACTCGAGCGCGCTGGTGCCACCATCATTGCGGTTGAAGGGCAGACCGTCACCGAAGGGCTCCGTCAGCTCGCGTTGCTCGGCATCCAGAGTCTTACCCTGGAGGGCGGCGCCGAGATGCATGCCTCGGCCTGGGACGAAGGGGTGGTTGACTACGTCCAAATGTACGTGGCGCCGATGGTGCTCGGACCGTCAGGCGTCCGGTTTCTCGATGGACGGTCGTTCTCGACGACCTCGCTGCTGGAATCGCAGGTAACGCCACTTGGCCCGGATGTCGTGATCGAAGGCTATGTTCACCGGCCTCATTGAAGCTGTCGGTCGTGTTACGGAGGTCAAGGCGACCGGCGGAGGGATGCGTCTTCGCATCCGCACGCCGCTCGCGTCAGAGCTCGTCCCTGGTGACAGCCTCGCCGTCAACGGCGTCTGCCTGACGGTGACCATCGCCGAAGACGGCGACGTCCATGCGGACATCGGTCCCGAGACGGCGCGGATCACCACGCTCGGCTCGCTGCGCCGCGATCAGGACGTCAACCTCGAGCGTCCGATGCGAGCGGACAGCCGCCTTGGCGGTCATTTCGTGCTCGGCCACGTCGACGGCATGGGCACGGTGGAGGAGATCCGCGACGAAGGCGAATCGCACTGGTTGACGATCTCCTTCGGTCAGGATCTCGCGCCCTACTTGATTCGGAAAGGGTCGGTGGCCGTGGACGGCATCAGCCTGACGGTCGCCGGGCTGGGCGATGGCCGCTTCGACGTGATGATCATTCCCTTCACCTGGGACCATACGAACCTGAAGGCGCTGCGTACCGGGAGCCGCGTCAACCTCGAATGCGACATGGTTGGCAAGTACGTGGCCCGTGCCGCTGAGCTCTCGGTGCCGAAAACAACGACATGACCAGCAAGGACGGCAAGATCCGAATCGCCAAGGGTGCGCGCAAGCAGGGCGCATTCTCCTCGATCGAAGACGCGCTCGCGGCGTTCAAGGCCGGGCGCATGATCATCGTCATCGACGACGAGGATCGGGAGAATGAAGGCGACCTGACGATCGCGGCAGAGAAGGTGACCCCTGAGGCGATCAACTTCATGGCGAAGTTCGGCCGCGGCCAGATTTGTCTGTCGATGACCGGAGAGCGGCTCGACGAGCTCGAGATTCCCCTGGCAGTGAACGCCAACACCACCCCGTTCGGCACCGCCTTCTGCGTGCCGATCGATGCCAAGCGCAAGGTGAGTACCGGCATCTCGGCCGCCGATCGGGCAGCGACGGTGCTAGCGGCCATCAATCCCAAGACCAAGCCGAGCGACCTCGCTCGCCCCGGGCACGTGTCACCGCTTCGCGCGCGCGATGGCGGCGTGATGGTGCGCGCCGGGCAAACCGAAGCCGCGGTCGATCTCGCGCGCATCGCCGGTCTTTATCCCGCCGGCGTCATCTGCGAGGTGATGAACGAAGACGGGACGATGGCGCGCACGCCGGAGCTGGCGAAGTTTGCCAGGAAGCACGGCCTGCCGATGATCACCATCGCCGACCTGATCAAATACCGCATGCGGACCGAGCGGCTGGTGCGGCGCGTGGCGCACGCCGACATGCCGACCGAGTACGGCGCGTTCCGCATCTACGCCTATGAGAATCACGTCGACAACGAAACGCACATTGCGCTGGTGCGGGGCGAAATCGGCGACGGCCAGGACGTGCTCGTGCGCGTCCACTCCAAGTGTCTGACCGGCGACGTGTTTCACTCGGCTCGCTGCGACTGCGGCGCGCAGCTCGAGGCGGCGATGGCGCGGATCGCCAAGGAGGGCCGCGGCGTGCTCCTGTATCTCAACCAGGAGGGGCGCGGCATCGGCCTGGCCAACAAGATCCGGGCGTACGCGCTGCAGGACCAGGGGCTGGATACGGTCGAGGCAAACGAGAAGCTTGGCTTCAAGGCCGACCAGCGCGATTACGGCATCGGCGCCCAGATTTTGAGCGACCTGGGCATCCACACCATGCGGCTGCTGACGAATAACCCCCGCAAATTCGTCGGCCTCCAGGGCTACGGCCTGGCGATCTCCGAGCCTGTTCCGCTCGAAATTCCGGCATCGGACTCGACCAGGAAATACCTCAAGACCAAGAAAGACAAGCTCGGACACCGGCTGTCCTCGGTCTAGCCAGGGGCCGGAGGCCTGAAGGCCTCCGCTACCACGCGTAGAGGCAGGTGCCGGAGGCCTTCAGGCCTCCGCTACCAACCGACCACTAAATCGCATAAGATAAGAGTTTGCCCGCGTTGGGTTTAGCGTAATCCGTACTCCCATGTTCGAGTCACTGAGCACCCGCATCCAGGACGTCTTCAAGTCGCTTCGCGGCGAGGTGCGGCTGACGCCTGAGCTGGTCGAGGCGGCATTACGCGAAATCCGGCTGGCACTGCTCGAAGCGGACGTCAACTTCAAGGTCGTCAAGGCGTTCATCGACCGGGTTCGCGACCGCGCCACTGACCAGGAGGTGATGAAGAGCCTCACTCCGGGCCAGCAGGTGACCAAGATTGTTCGCGACGAGCTGCTGGCGCTTTTCGGTGACACCGAAGGCGGGCTCAAGAAGGATGCGCCGACTCCGCGGGTGATTCTGCTGCTCGGCCTGCAGGGTTCGGGCAAGACGACCACCTCGGGCAAGCTGGCGAAGTGGTTGGACCGGCAGGGCAAGCATCCGGTGATGGTCTCGACCGACGTGCGTCGTCCGGCGGCCATCCAGCAGTTGTCGGTGCTCGGTCAGCAGGCGCAGATTGCGGTGTTCGCCCCAGAGACGATGGATCCGGTGGCGCGGGCCAAAGGCGCGGTTGCCGATGCGAAGGCCCGCGGGTTCGACACGGTGATCGTCGACACCGCCGGCCGTCTGCACATCGACGACGACTTGATGAAGGAGCTGCAGGCAATCAAGGACGCCGTGCAGCCAACCGACCTGCTCTACGTCGCCGACGCGATGACCGGGCAGGACGCGATCAAGAGCGCCGGTGAGTTCAATGCCCGCGTCGGCGTGACCGGCGTGGTGCTGACCAAGCTCGATGGCGATGCGCGCGGCGGCGCGGCGCTGTCGGTGGTGTCGGTCGTCGGCGTGCCGATCGCGTTCGTCGGCAGCGGTGAGCGGCTCGAGGATCTCGAGCTGTTTCATCCCGATCGCATCGTCTCGCGGATGCTTGGCATGGGCGACGTGCTGTCGCTCATCGAGAAGGCCGAGCAGGCGATCGATCAGGACGAGGCGCAGGAGCTCGAAGACAAGCTTCGGAAGAACGAGTTCACGCTCGACGACTTCCGCAAGCAGCTGAAGACGATCCGGAAGATGGGGCCGCTCGAGAGCATTCTCGGGATGATCCCCGGGCTTGGCGACATCAAGCAGCTTGCCGAGAATAAGCCGGACGAAAAGCAGATGGGCCGCGTCGAGGCGATCATCTGCTCGATGACGCCGGACGAACGGCGCGACGCGGCACTGATCAACGGCAGCCGGCGCAAGCGGATCGCTGCCGGCAGCGGCACCTCGGTGGAAGAGGTCAATCGCCTCTTGAAGCAGTTCGTCGAGATGCGGAAGGTGCTGCAGATGATCGGGGCGGGCGGCATGGGCAAGGGCATGAAGGCGCTCCCCAAAATGGCGCAGGGGCGGTTCCCCGGCGGCACCGGCAAGAAAAAGAAGAAGGGTGGGCCGTGGGGGCTCATCAAGACGAGGTAGCGAATGTTATCGATTCGAATGACGCGGGTCGGCTCCAAGAAGAAGCCGTTCTTCCGCGTGGTGGTGTCTGAAGCGCGCTCGGGACTGCTGGGCGACGTGATCGAGAACGTGGGCACCTATCACCCGCGCGCCAACCCGGCCAAGGTCGAGATCAACAAGGAGCGCCTCAACCACTGGTTGAAGCACGGCGCGCGGCCGTCCGACTCGGTGCGGACGCTGATCGCCAAGCACCTGACGAAAGATCTGACCCCGGTGGCGGAAACGCCGGCCGCGCAGTAGATGTCGTCCGCGGCAGAGGGCGGCAGCCCGTTGCGTGCCGTGGTCGAGGTCGTGGCGCGGGCGCTGGTCGATCACGCCGATGGCGTGAAGGTGACTGAGACCGAGCGCCGCGGCATGACGATCGTCGAGCTGTCGACCGCGCCTGGCGACATGGGCAAGATCATCGGCCGGCAGGGACGCACCGCGGCGGCGCTGCGGACGCTGGTTGCGCTGACGGCGGAGAAGCACGGCAAGCGCGCGCAGCTCGATATCAAAGATTGACCGATTGGGATGCGATGGCCGTCGTCGGCCGCATCGTCCGGCCTCACGGCCTGCGCGGCGACGTGGTGGTGCATCCCGAGACTGATTTCGTCGAGGAACGCTTTCGCCAGGGCGCGTCGTTCTGGACGCGGTCGGCGCGCGGCGAGTCGCAGATGACGGTGGCCACCGCGCGCGTGCACGGTGGGCGGCCAGTCGTCGGGTTTGAGGGCGTTTCGAGCATCGAGCAGGCCGAGGGATTGGTGGGCCTCGAACTGCGGGTGCCTGAAGATGCGCTGCAGCCGCTGGACCACGGCACGTATTACCGGCACCAGCTCACAGGGTGCCAGGTCGTGACCAGGACCGGCGAAGCGGTCGGCACGGTGGCCAGGGTCGAGGGCGGCGCTGGCGGCAGCCGGCTGGTGATTGAGAGCACGCGCGGCGAGGTGCTGGTTCCCCTGGCTGCTGATATCTGCGTCGAGATCGACGTGTCGGCCAGGCGAATCACGATTGACCCGCCGGAGGGACTGCTCGAGCTGAATGAAGTGGGACGTCGTCACGATCTTCCCGCGGATGGTTCGCGCCGGTCTCGAGGAAGGCGTCGTTAGTCGCGGCATCGAACGCGGTCTGCTGGACGTCGCGATTCACGACCTGCGTGACCACACGACCGACCGGCACCGCAGCGTCGACGACGTGCCGTACGGCGGCGGGCCAGGCATGGTGATGAAGCCCGAGCCGCTGGCGCGGGCAGTGGAGACGATTCGGCGCGAGCGCGGGACACCGGATACGGTGGTGCTGCTTTCGCCGCAGGGCCGGCGCTTTTCGCAGTCTGAAGCCGAGCGCCTGAGCCGGGTAGGGCACGTGGTGCTGCTCTGCGGCCGATACGAGGGGATGGACGAACGCGTCCGGACGCTGGTGGCGACCGAGGAGCTGTCGATCGGCGATTACGTGCTGAGCGGGGGCGAGCTGGCGGCGCTGGTAATCATCGACGCGGTGGGCCGCCTGATTCCGGGTGTGGTGGGCGACGATCAATCCGTGCAGGAGGATTCCTTCTCGCGCGGCTTGCTCGACTATCCGCACTACACTCGTCCCTCTGAATTCGAGGGGTTGAAGGTGCCCGATGTGCTGTTGTCCGGGCACCACGCGGAAGTGTTGCGGTGGCGGAGGCGGGCGGCGCTGGAGCGCACGCTGGCACGCCGCCCTGAACTGCTCGACGTCGCGGCGCTCACTGATGAAGAGCGGGCGCTGTTGACCGAGATTCGGAAGGAACAGGAGAAGAAATCATGAGCGCGATCGATCTGGTCGAGAAGTCGCAGTTGACGACGCGGCCTGACATGAAATCGGGCGACACGGTTCGTGTCCACGTCAAGGTTCGCGAAGGCGACAAGGAACGCATCCAGATCTTCGAGGGCATCGTCATCGGGCTGCATCGCGGCGGCGTGCGCGCCTCGTTCACGGTGCGCAAGGTGTCGTTCGGCCAGGGTGTCGAGCGCATCTTCCCGCTGCACTCGCCGACCATCGCCAAGGTCGATGTCGTCAGGTCGGCGCGGGTGCGCCGCGCCAAGCTGTACTTCCTCCGTAGCCTCAAGGGGAAGGCAGCGCGCATGAAAGAGACCAAGCGAGCCTAAGCAGGCTTCCCATGGTTCGCAAGCGGGCGATGAGAACCCTCGAGAACGCCATGCGGCGTTGGGGGTTCTATCGCGTCGCCGGCTGCGATGAGGTGGGCCGCGGTTGTCTGGCCGGCCCGGTCGTCGCCGCCGCGGTCATCCTCGATCCCGATCGCTACATTCCCGGCGTCTGCGATTCGAAAGCGATCACCGCCGCCGAGCGCGAACGCCTCTACGCCGTGATTACCCGCAAGGCGCTGGCCTGGTCGGTGGCGTCAGCGGACCCGGCAGAAATCGACACCATCAACATTCACCAGGCATCGCTGCAGGCGATGCGGCGCGCCGTCATGGCGCTGGCGCCGCTGCCCGACTGCGTGCTGGTCGACGCCTTCCGCATCCCCGATCTGCCGCTGGCGCAGCGGGGCGTATTGCACGGAGATGCACGCTGCAGTGCCATCGCTGCCGCGTCGATTATTGCCAAAGTGACGCGTGACCGCGAGATGCTGGTGCACCATTCGAGCGACCCTCGCTACGGCTATGACCGGCACAAGGGCTACGCCACCGCGGATCACCTGGCCGCCGTCGCCCGTCACGGTTACTCACCTTTGCACCGCCGTTCGTTCAGGCCCCCATCCCTGTTCGATACAATGGACTGAAACTTCCCCCTGGGTACTGTGGCCATAGATCGCGAGGCGGCTCTCAAGAAGGCGGAGAAGTTTCTCCGGCAGGGAAAGCTCGACGGAGCGATCGAGGAATACGTGCGGCTGGTCGAGGATCAGCCTCGCGACTGGAACGCCATCAATGCGCTGGGCGATCTTTACGTGCGTGCCGGCGACACCGACCGCGCCGTCGAGCAGTTCACGCGGATCGCCGACTACCTGTTCGGCGAAGGATTTCTGCCCAAGGCTGCGGCCCTTTACAAGAAAGCGCTGAAGGTTCACCGCACCCACGAACCGACCTTGCTGCGGCTTGGCGACATCGCTGCGCAGCAGGGACTGCTGGCTGACGCCAAGACCTACTTCAAGCAGCTCGCCGAGCAGCGCAAGAAACGCGGCGACGACCGCGGCGCCGCCGAGTGCCTCGTCCGGCTGGCAAAGGTGGACGAGGCGGATCCCGAGGCGATCGATCTGCTCGCCGAAGCGGCGAGGCTCGATCCCGAGGTGCTGGCGCGTGAGTCGGCGGGCAACAACCCTGATTTGCTGCTGGCGCTCGCCAGGATCGAGCTGAAGGCCGGTCACGATGACGAGGCCAAGGCGCTGCTGATGCGGGTGCTGACGATCGCATCCAATCGTCACGACGATGTGCTGAAGGTCGCGCTCGACGTGGCGCGCGACGGTGACATCGAGCGAGCCTATCCCTGCATCGAGTTGCTGGCGGATGCGTCGCTGCTGGACGGCGAGCTGGAGCGCGCAGCCCAGGACCTGCGTGCCTTCGGTGCGCTGGTGTCGCACGTGCCGGCGCTGATGCGGCTGGTTGAAGTCTGTGTCGACAAGGCCGACGACAAGGGCGTGCGTGACGCACAGTCTCTGCTCGCCGATGCCTACCTGAAGGAAGGGCGCGCGGCCGAGGCCCGGGTGATCGCTGAAGATCTCGTCCTCCACGATCCCTCTTCCGAATCGCATGTCGGGCTGTTTCGCGCAGCCCTGCAGATGCTCGGGGTCGACAACGTCGAACAGGTGATCGCTGACCGCCTGAATCCGGACGACCCGATCTCGATACTCTCCAGCGATCTGGACCTGAGCGTCCTCGACAACCTGGAAGCCCTGGCCCAGCAGCCTGAAGCGGTGGTCGAGCCTGCGAAGAAGCCGGAGGTTACCGCCGCGCCGAAACCCGTCGAAAAACGCGAGCCGGCCGACGATCACTTCGTGCTCGAAACCGTCGAAATCGATCTCAGCACCGCGCTGGCCGACATGGATCTGCCCCCGCCGCCGATGCCGAGGCCGGCCGCGGTTGCGCCGCCAGTCTCGCCGCCGGCGGGCCCGCCAGTGCCCGCCGCGCCCGCTCGCGATCTGGAGTCGGTGTTCGAGGACATCCGCGCCCGCGTCGAACGCGAGCAGCAGTCGTCTGACGTTGGCGCGCAGTATGAGCAGGGCCTCACGCACGCGCGGGAAGGGCGCACAGAGCTGGCGATTGCCGATCTGCAGGCGGCCGCGCGGACGCCGATGTTCCGCTTCAAGGCGGCCGCAGAACTTGGCCGTCTGTATATCGCCTCGGGCAACCTCAAGTCGGGCATCGAATGGTTCGAGCGCGCCGCCGAAGCACCGGCGCCGACTCCGGGTGAAGGCCACGCAGTGCTCTACGAACTGGCGTCGGGACTGGAGCAGCTCGGCGAGACGGCGAGAGCGCTGGCGATTCTCCTCGAGCTGGTTGCCGATGCCGGCGACTATCGCGACGTGCGCAAGCGGATTGAGCTGCTGACGCGCGAGCAGGCGGGGAGCCGCGAATGAGGCGCCTCCTCCTGATCGCCTTCTTCCTCGAGGTTGGCTTCGTCCTGGTGGTGGTGCCGTGGTCCGCCTACTGGGACCGCAACTACTTCGCCGAAGCGCTGCCGCTGATTAAGACCATCATCACCAACAACTTCGTCCGCGGCGCGGTGTCCGGGCTCGGCGTCATTAACGTCTCGGCCGGCATCAGCGAGCTGGTGTCGCTGATGCTCTCGCGCAACGTCGAGCGTCCCACGGCGATCACGCCCTCGCAGTCCCATTTCGCCAAAGACTGACCGGCGCGTGACACCGCTTCTCTGCATGATTTCCGATCGCCGCCGGCTCGGCGGCGACGCTGAGGCTGCACTGGTCGCCCAGGTTGCCGCGGCGGCGTTTGCCGGCGTGCACCTGATCCAGATTCGCGAGCGCGATCTCGATGGGCGAGCGCTGGCGAGAATCGTCGCCCGTGCGGTCGATGCGGTGCGCGGCACTCGTGCGCGCATCCTGGTCAACGATCGCGTCGACGTGGCGATCGCGGCGGGAGCGCACGGAGTCCACCTGCGTGGTGATTCGATGCCGGCGGCGCGCGTGCGTGCCTTGCTGCCGGCGCGATCGCTGATCGGACGTTCGGTGCACTCGCGTGCAGAAGCGATCGAGGCGGCGGCGGGCGGCAGTCTCGACTACCTGCTCTTCGGACATGTGTTCGAGACCGGGTCCAAGCCGGGCCTTCAGCCTGCCGGGCTGGCGGCGCTCGCCGAGGTGGTCGCGGCCACTCCGTTGCCGGTGCTCGCCGTCGGCGGCATCACGACGGCTCGTATGACAGAAGTGGCTCGGGTGGGTGCCAGCGGCGTCGCCGCCATCGGCCTGTTCGCCGACGTTTCTCCAGACTGCCTGCAAGTCGTGGTACGAGAGGCTTCTCTGGCGTTTGACACACCGTTACGCGTTCCCTAACATGAGGGCGCGAATGGCAATGGTCGACGCCATCAAACCTGACTTCGGCAGCAGGATGAAGCGCGCCCGCGAGGAACGCGGCGTTTCGCTGCGTCAAATTGCCGAGATCACCAAGATTTCGGTGGGATCGCTCGAGGCGCTCGAGCGCAACGATATCTCGCGCCTGCCAGGTGGGATTTTTTCCCGCGCCTTCGTTCGTTCCTACGCCAGCGAGATTGGCGTCGACCCCGAACAGGCGGTGCGCGATTTTATTGTGCAATTCCCTGACGATTCGGTCACTGCGGGCAGCCCGCACGTGGCGCATCGCGATTATGAGGCTGAAACCACGCCTCGCAAGCGCGGCGCCGGCACCGTGATCGCGCTGCTGGCCGTGTCGGCCATCATCGGCGTGATATTGTTCTTCGCACTCTCCCGGTAAGGCCTTCTCCTTTTCTTCATGGAAGCTGGATATCGGACGCCGCTGCTCGACTTCTTCCGTCGAGGCGAAGTGGCGCGTGACGTTCGTCTGCTGGCGGCGCAGGGCGCCCTGGCGCCGCGGGCCCACGAGCAGCTTGGCCTGCTGATGCTGCTCGTCAGCGACGTCGATCCCGAAATCGCCGCCGCCGCCGAGATGACGCTGACGATCATCCCGCGCGATTCGCTGTCGGCATTCCTGGCGAGGCCCGACGTCACCGAGGACGTTCGCTCGTTTTTCTGGGCGCGCGGTGTCGAGCCGGCTGCGGTTGCCGCCCCTGATGCGGATTCCCCGGTGATTGACACCAGCCCCGAGGCGGCAGCCGAGGAAGAGCACGCGGTGGATCCGGTCGAGGAGAAGCAGTCCACCGTGCTGCGCATCGCCGGGCTCGGCGTCGCCCAGAAGATGTCGCTGGCGATGAAGGGGACGCGCGAGGAGCGGTCGATCCTGATTCGCGACCCCAACAAGATCGTCGCCGTTGCCGTGCTCAGCAGCCCCAAGATCACCGAGCAGGAGGTGGCGAGCATCGCCCGGATGCCGAACGTCTCGGACGAGATCCTGCGGCTGATCGCCCACACCCGCGCCTGGATCAAGAACTACGACGTCGTGCTCGGTCTGGTGAAGAACGCCAAGACGCCGCTGGCGGTGTCGATGAACCTGCTGCCGCGGCTCAATGATCGCGACCTGCGGATGCTGTCGCAGGACAGGAACATTCCCGACGTGCTGCGCATCACCGCGCGAAAAAAGGTCGTCATCCAAAAATAACTACTGTTTCGCCTTTCCCTTCCCCTTTCCCTCTTCTCCCTTCCATTCCTTCCGCATCTGCGCCAGTCCTTCCATGTAAACCGTCGCCTTCTCCCGCTCCTCTTCGCTCGGCAGGCTCTTCAACAGCTCGATCGCGTGGGCGAAGTCGTTGTCGATCGTCTTCTTCGTCGTCTTGAAGTAAATGCGGCGGATCTCTTCGAGCGCCGCCTTGGGCTCGGGCGCGCCTTTCTTCAGCGACGTGAGCGAAACGAAGCCCTTGTCGTCAGCCACGTCAGCGTCCGCGGTTGCGCCGCAGCCGGCGGCGGAGTTCGTCGAGGGGTCGGGTGTTGAGCACGTGTTCCGGCCCGGTCCAGGCCCGCCGCGCGGTGTGTACGCCCCAGCGAAGATTGGTGAGGGCTGAGACCGAGTGGCTATCGGTGGAGATCACCAGCGTTGCGCCGCGCTCGCGCGCGAGCCGTGCGTGCGCATCGCTCAGATCAAGCCGCTCCACCTGGGAGTTGATTTCGAGCGCCACTCCGCGTTGGACCGCCGCTGACACCACCCGCTCGATGTTGACTGGATATGGCTCGCGCTTCAACAGCCGCCGCCCGGTCGGATGTCCCAGCACGTCCACCCAGGGATTGTCGATGGCCTTGAGGATGCGATCGGTCATCTGCGCTTCGTCCTGGTTGAAATGGGAATGTACGGAGGCGATGACGATGTCGAGTTGGGCGAGGCAGTCGTCGGCGAGGTCGAGCGCGCCGTCAGCGAGGATGTCGCATTCAATTCCGGCGAGCAGCGTCAGGCCTTCGAACTGGCCGTTGAAGGCGCGCACCCGGGCGGCATGTTCGAGCGCCCGCTGTTCGTCGAGCCCGTTGGCCATCGCCAGCGCCTGGCTGTGATCGGTGATGGCAATGTAGCTGTGACCGAGACGCTGCGCCGCCGCGGCCATGGTGGCGATGTCGTCGCGGCCGTCGGTTGCGGTCGTGTGCATATGGAGATCGCCGCGCAAGTCGGCGACCGACACCAGCCGCGGCAGTCGCCGCTGCTCGGCGGCTTCCACCTCGCCGCGATTTTCTCGCAGCTCGGGCTCGACGTAGGCGAGGCCCAGGGCCTCGTAGATGCCTTCCTCCGTCTCTCCCGCCACCTTGCTCTCATCGTCGACCCGGTAGAGGCCGTATTCATTGAGCTTGAGACCGCGCTGGATGGCGCGGTCGCGCAGGACGATGTTGTGCGCCTTGGAGCCGGTGAAGTACTGCATGGCGGCGCCTCGGCTCTCGGCTGGCACGAGTCGAAGGTCGGCCTGGTAGCCTCCGGTCAGCAACACGCTCGACTTGGTGTCGCCGTGACCGAGCACCCGTTCGACGCGGGGATGCTCGATGAAGGCGTCCATCAACGAACGGTCGCCGCCAGCGGCAACGATGTCGATGTCACCGCAGGTTTCGCAGCCGCGGCGAAGGCTGCCGACCGGAACGAAGTCGACGCCGGGCGCCCGCTCCATCAGGTAGGTGAGAAGCTCCGAGAGCACCGCGGCGGTGTCGGCAAGGAGGTGGCGTCCGGCGTCTTTTTCGCGCTCCTCGATCGCCTTCAGGATCTGCGCTTCTTTTTTCGCACCCATGCCCTTGAGGCCGCGCAGCCGGCCGCCTCGTGCCGCGGCCGCCAGTTCGTCGACGGAGCGAATGCTCAGGGCAGAGTAGAGCAGTGCCACCGTTTTCGGACCAACGCCCTGCAGGCGCAGCAGGTCGAGGATGGTGGACGGAAACTGCTGCAGCAGCTCCTGGTGGTACTCGCAGACACCGGTGTCAGCGAGCTCGCGAATCTTCTTCGCGAGGTCCTTGCCGACGCCGGGCAGCTCGCGCAGCTGCGCGTCGTCCAAGCGCGCGACGCCGTCCGACCAGGCCGAGATGGTATCGGCGGCGGAGCGATAGGCGCGAATCTTGAAGGCGTTTTCGCCTTTGATCTCGAGCAGGTCGGCGATCTCGCCAAAGACCCGCGCGATCTGCCTGTTATCCACGCGTCAGGCCGTGGCGTTCGATGCGGTACTCGAGCAGGCGGGCGCCGCCGGTCGCGAGGGCGTCGCGAATTGCGTTTCGCTTGTCGGGCGGCCCGTAGCAGATCAGGCATCCGCCGCCGCCGGCGCCGCAGACCTTTGCCGCGGTTGCGCCGGCCGCCATCGCCCGATCGATGAGATCGTCAATGACCTTGGTGGTGACGCCGGGAGCGAGGCGTTTCCGGTTGTCCCACTCGCGGGCGAGGGCGACGCCGACGCCGTCCCAGTCGCCGCGGACCAGGGCCTCGCGCATTTCCGCGGCGGTGTCGCGGATACGTTCGAAGCAGTCGAAGATGTAGCGGTCGCCGTCGATGTGCTTCTTGGTGATCTCCCAGTTGTTGGTGCCCGAGTTTCGGGGCTCACCCGTGTAGCAGAGCACGATGCGGCGTTCGAGCTCGGTAGGATCGATGTTCAGGGGCACCCGGCGGATGCCGTCGACGTCGAGTTCGAGTGCGGCGATGCCGCCATAGAGCGCGGGACGGTAGTCCTGGAGGCCGGTGGGGACGTTGATGGCCTGGGCCTCGACGTTCATCGCGATCTGCAGCAGCGCTTCGGGCTCGTAGTGAGTGTCGTTCCACTGCGCGAAGGCCGCGCAGACCGCCACGTTCAAGGCGGACGAGCCGGCAATGCCAGCGCCTGCGGGCGACTCCGAGGAGGTGGTGAGCGTCAGGCCACGCGCCTCGAAAAAATGGCCGAGCAGCGACAGCAGCCGTAACTCGTGCTTGTGGCGCAGCTCCTTCCAGTCGCGCGCCTCGACCGTCATCCCAGTATCGACCGAGGTGATGACGACACGGTCGTCAGCACGCGACTCGATGGTGGCCGTGGCCCGCAGGCTGATGGCGGCGTTAAGGGTCAGGGCGCCCGAATGAAACAGGTAGAGGGGCCAGATGTCGATGGTGCCGCCCGCCAGATCGATGCGGGTCGGCGCAGAGGTGGTGACGCGCACGAGAGGATTATAAAGTGCTCCGCCGTTCACCCTTCCTGGTGAACCGAACCACGAACCTGAACACGAACCGAGAAGCGAGAAGCGGAAGTGTGAACGACAGGTTCTCTTTATAATGTCGTCGTGCCATCTTCCATTCGCCGCGACATCGGCCAGCTGCTGATCGGCGCTCTGCCTGGCAAGGCGGTCCCACCGGAATTGCGATCCCTTGCTCGTGAGTTCCAACTGGGAGGCATCACCCTGTTCCGCCATAACATCGAGGCGCCCGAGCAGGTGGCCGAGCTGACGTACGACCTGCAATCATTGGCGGCGGGGCTGCCGCTCTGGATCGCGATCGATCAGGAGGGCGGGCGAGTGGCGCGCTTGCGCGCGCCGTTTACCGAATGGCCGCCGATGGCGACCTTGGGACGCAGCGGCGACGTGGCGCTGGCCGGCCGCTTTGCCGCGGCGATGGCGGCGGAGCTCAAGGCGGTCGGCATCTCGCTCGATTTCGCCCCGGTGCTCGACATCCTCACTAACCCGAAGAATCCGGTGATTGGCGATCGAGCGCTGGCGGACACCGCCGATTCCGTGGCCCGGCTCGGCGCCGCCATCGTCCGCGGCTTGCAGGACAACGGCGTGGCCGCGTGCGGCAAGCACTTTCCAGGGCACGGTGACACCTCGGTCGATTCTCATTACGGATTGCCGATCGTCGAGCATCCGCCGGATCGCATCACACGGGTCGAGCTCGTCCCGTTCCGGGAAGCGATCAAGGCGGGCGTGGCCACGATCATGACGGCGCATGTCCTGGTGCCGTCGATCGACGAACACAAGCCGGCGACCCTGTCGCGCCGGATCGTCTACCACATGCTGCGCGACGAACTCGGTTTCGAGGGCGTCATCCTCAGCGACGACCTCGAGATGAAGGCGCTGGCCGATAGCTATTCAGTCGGTGATGCGGCGATCGAGGCGATCGCCGCGGGATGCGACGGCGTGCTGATCTGCCGGAACGCCCCGCACACGGAACGAGATCCTGGCAAGGACGTCGAGGTGCAGGCACAGGCCCTCGAGGCGTTGGTGCATGCGGTCGAAGACGGCCGTATTCCCTATAAACGTCTCGAGGATGCCTTGACTCGTCAGCGCCGGGCCAAAGAACGTTTCCTCGCGACTCCGGTGGCACCTGGCGGTAAGGCACTCAACCGCGTGCTGGGGTGCGATGAGCACCGCCGCATCGCCGAAGAGATGGCACGCTTCGCGTGAGCGCATGATCAAGCCACGCGCGCTCAAGCGCGGCGACCGCATTGCGCTGGTTTCGCCGGCCAGCCCATTCTCACGCGAATCATTCGACAAAGGCGTGGTGGAGCTGACGCGGCTTGGCTTCGAGCCGGTCTACGACGAAGCGGTGTTCGCGCGGGCGGGCTACGTCTCAGGGGCGCCGCAGCTGCGAGCCGCGTCCTGGATGCGCGCCTGGACCGATCCTGACGTCGCCGCGCTGATGGCGGTGCGCGGCGGCTACGGCAGCGTCCAGCTTTTGCCGTTTCTCGACGCCTATCGTGAGCGCCTCGAGCCAAAGCTGTTCATCGGCTACAGCGACATGACCACGCTGCTCTCGTGGCTGACGTGCCAGGTCGGCATGACGGCGATTCATGGTCCGATGCTCGACTGGCGAATCGACCGTGGCGCCGAAGGATACGACGAACGATCGCTGATGAAGATCCTGACGGGCAAGGGGGCTGGCCTCGAGCTTCGTCCCGTCGGCCTGTCGACGGTCAAGGAAGGCGAGGCTGAGGGGCCCCTCTACGGCGGCACACTGATGATGCTGGCAGCCTCGATGGGGACGCCGTACGCGTTCGAGCCGCCGCACGGATGCGTGCTCTTTCTGGAGGACGTCAAGGAGCGGCCCTACCGCATCGATCGGCTGCTGACGCAACTGCGGCTCGGAGGCATTCTCAATCGCGCGTCGGCGCTCGTGTTTGGCGAGATGCAGGAGTGCAGCGAAGGGCCGTACCAGATTCGCGACGTCATCGCTCAGATCACCGAAGACTTCAACGGTCCGGTGCTCTTTGGTTTCCCATCCGGCCACACCACCGGTCCAACGTGGACCTTACCGCTGGGCGTTCGCGTGCGCGTCACCGCTGGCGATCGTCCGGCGGTCACTGTCGAGGAGTCACCGGTTGAGTGAGTCACGGCGGATCCACCCTTTCCAGCACAGTGGGATCCGAAGCTTGGAATTCACGTGACTTGAAGTCGCGGC